>VAPK010627511.1_pt1 | contig 14262 bp, 10 predicted proteins | sample 3395031 | NCBI WGS metagenome assembly VAPK01 (sample SAMN08290443, study PRJNA428436) | hydrothermal vent metagenome | isolation source: Deep-sea hydrothermal vent chimney 1 | place: Pacific Ocean: Juan De Fuca Ridge | reverse complement strand
TGAGTAGGTTGGTTCAAGGAGCTTGCGACGGAACCAACAAAAGCAAATTGTTGGATCCGCTACACTTAATGAACGCTAGCGCGTTTCGTCAGTATTACCCTAACCTGCTCCGCACGTTCTGGCATCGCTTGATCCAACCTACGTTATTTTTAGAGTAGATTGGTTCCAGGAATGCAATGACGGAACCAATAGAATGGAGAACTACCTGCCTTTATCATTCAATGCTAAAATACCGCTTTAAATCAAAGAAACTGCCGTTTTTATGACTCAAAACAAGCGAATTCGCGAAATTCCCTATAATTACACCTCCTTTTCCGATCGTGAGATTGTAATCCGTTTTCTTGGGGAATATGCCTGGGATATTTTGCAATCTTTGCGTCAGGAACGTGTGACCGGGCGTTCTGCACGAATGTTATTCGAGGTTTTGGGTGATATCTGGGTAGTGAGCCGTAACCCGTTTATTCAGGATGATTTGCTGGAAAACAGTAAACGGCTCAGCATGCTCATTAAAGCGTTGCATCACCGTTTAGATCAAATTGAATCACGTGCTAACGGTCATCATGCGTCGAACAATGCAAACCAACAGGCACTTGAACTGGCATCACTGACACGTGATGCAATTGCTCGTTTTGAGTCCTGGTTTCCTCAGCAGAATGAATTGCGTAAAAAAACACTTAAACGACTTAAAAAAATCACTCGTCGTGACAATATTTGCTTTGATGGTTTAGCTCGGGTTTCACATGTAACCGATGCATCGGATTGGCGTGTTGAATATCCTGTCGTCGTCATTAATCCTGATTCAGAACGTGAAATTTATGACATTGTTGAAGCTTGTCGAGAACTCGGACTCGCAATCATCCCGCGTGGTGGTGGTACAGGTTATACCGGCGGTGCGGTGCCTTTAACCAGTAACTGTGCGGTGATTAACACTGAAAAGCTGGATGCTCTGGGTGAAGTGGTTTTACGGCAAATTCCCGGGGTGGAAAAAGCGGTACCAACTATTCATTGTGAAGTAGGGGTGGTGACACGTCGTGTTTCAGAAAGAGCAGAAGCTTCAGGTTATGTGTTTGCGGTAGATCCAACCTCACAAGATGCCTCTTGTATTGGTGGCAACATTGCAATGAATGCAGGTGGTAAAAAAGCCGTATTGTGGGGCACGACACTGGATAACCTTGTTTCATGGCGTATGGTCATGCCGGACAACTCATGGCTAGAGGTTGAACGGTTAAACCATAACCTGGGTAAAATTCATGAAACTGATATCGCAGAGTTCAGTTTAACCCGCTATGACAGTACTGGCGTGACAGCCATGAGTGATCCAGCTGAGGCAGAAATTTTAAAAATACCCGGAGCACAATTACGCAAACAAGGTTTGGGTAAAGATGTTACCAATAAGTTTTTAGGTGGGTTGCCGGGTATTCAAAAAGAAGGCTGTGACGGCATTATTACTTCTGCCGTATTTACTTTGCATGTCATGCCTAAATATATTCGAACTGTTTGTCTGGAATTTTTTGCCGCTGATTTGCATAAAGCCGTACCCGCAATTACTGAAACAAAAGATTATCTTGATAATCTTGCGGGAGTTCAGCTTGCGGGCATGGAACATCTGGATGAGCGTTATGTTAAGGCTGTTGATTACACGACCAAAGCACCGCGAAGAGATTTACCAAAAATGGTATTGCTGGTTGACATTGCGGGTGATGAAGAATCAATTGTTGCTTCAGCCGCTTCTGAAGTAGTGCGCCTGGCGAATGCTCGTGAGGCAGAAGGTTTTGTTGCGGTGAGTGCAGAGGCGCGTAAACAATTCTGGTTTGACCGTTCTCGCACAGCAGCAATTGCTGCGCATACTAACGCCTTTAAAATTAATGAAGATGTTGTTATTCCTTTGCCTCGCTTATCTGAATATAACGATGGCATTGAACGTATTAATATTGAGCTTTCAACGAAAAATAAACTGGCAATGATCGAAGAGGTTCAGGCTTATCTTAAAACGGATATGCCTGAACTTCATACCATGGTTGCAGGACAGGTCCCTGATTATAAGGAAAGTGATGAACGCATTGCGATTATAGAAGCAAAGAAAAAAGCAGCACTGTCATATTTAGAACAAACATATAATTGCTGGAAAATTATTCTGGAAAAAATAGATGAGCCAGCGCAGGCACATCTGGATTTATTAAATGAAGAAACTCAATCAACGATCAGAGAGGGTGATACATTATTTAAATTATTACAGCGTCGTGAGTTACGTATTTCCTACCAGCGTTATATAGAAAAGCCATTAAAAGAAATTTTTGCCGGGCATGATTTAGAAGGTGTGCGTAAAAAACTGGATGGTATTCATACTAATATTCGCTCTAGCCGCTTGTTTGTTGCGACACATATGCATGCCGGTGATGGTAACGTACATACTAATATCCCCGTTAACTCAAATGATTATGTCATGATGCATGAAGCGGATAAGGTTGTTGAACGTATCATGAACCTGGCTGAAAATTTAGGTGGCGTGATATCCGGTGAACATGGTATCGGTATTACCAAGATGCAATTTTTATCAGATGATATTAAAACTGAATTTGCAAACTATAAGAAAAAAATTGATCCGGGTAGTTTGTTTAACCCGGAAAAACTTGTTTCAAATGCAGGGCTGGATAATGCGTATACGCCTTCATTACGCTTGGTTGAACAAGAAGCTTTGATTCTTGAGGCGAGTGAACTCGGCGAATTAAATAATATGGTTAAAGATTGTTTACGTTGTGGTAAATGTAAACCAGAATGTAGTACACATATTCCTCGCGCTAATATGTTGTATTCACCACGAAATAAAATTCTTGCATCAGGTTTGATTATTGAAGCCTTTCTTTATGAAGAACAAACACGCCGTGGTGTTTCTTTACGCCACTTTGCTGAAATGAATGATATTGCCGATCATTGTACTGTTTGTCATAAGTGTTTATCACCTTGTCCGGTAAATATTGACTTTGGTGATGTATCAATAACAATGCGTACTATATTAAAAAATAAGGGTGAAAAACGCTTTAATATAGGTAGCTGGATGTCCATGCAGTTTTTAAATGTAAGCGATCCCCGTACCATTAAAATTATGCGCAAGGGCATGATTGAATGGGGTTATCGTGCACAACGCTTTGCTTCAGCATGGGCCAGACGTTTACGTATTACAAAAGAACAGCAACCTGCGGCAACAACGGGACTGACACGTGCCACTCAGCAAATTGTTCATTTTATGCGAAAACCGATGCCCGCAAAAATACCTAAACAAACGTCACGTGCATTATTAAATATTGAAGATGATAAAGTTATTCCTATTATACGTGATTCGGCTAAAGTGACGGATGAGTCTGAAGCAGTATTTTATTTTCCAGGCTGTGGTTCGGAACGTTTATTTAGTGATGTTGGCATGGCAACATTAGCGATGCTGTATGAAACAGGTGTGCAAACTGTTTTACCTCCGGGTTATTTATGTTGTGGTTATCCACAACGAGCCGGGGGTGATGCTGAAAAAGGTTTGGAAATTTCAGTTGATAACCAGGTTTTGTTTCATCGAGTTGCGAACACACTGAACTACATGGACATTAAAACAGTCATTGTTTCCTGTGGTACCTGTATGGATCAGTTGCTTCAATATCAATTTGATAAGATTTTCCCCGGCTGCCGTTTATTGGATATTCATGAGTACTTAATGGAGAAAGGGGTTCGAACGGAAGCTGATGAGGGTATGCAGTATATGTATCATGATCCATGTCATACCCCTATGAAAAAACATAATCCAATTCGTGTTTCTGAAACTTTACTCGGACAAGATGTTTTATTGGCGGATCGTTGTTGTGGTGAAGCCGGTACCTTGTCTGTGAGTCGCCCTGATATCTCGACGCAAATACGTTTTCGTAAACAACAAGAGTTACAAAAAGGTATCAGTCAGTTAACGGGTGAGTTAATAGTTAAAAATAATAAAGTTAAATTGTTAACCTCTTGTCCTGCCTGCCAGCAAGGTTTGTCTCGTTATGAAAATGATACCGGTTTAGAAACAGAATATATTGTTATTGAACTTGCCAACCGCATGATGGGTGAGAAGTGGGAAAAAGAATTTATTGAGAAAGTTAAGAAAGGTGGGATAGAAAGGGTGTTGCTTTAACTCCCTGTCATTGCGAGCAGAGCGAAGCAATCTCAAGAAAAGTGCTATCCGCTATGAGATTACCGCGGTCATTTTATTCCCACGCAATGACATGACATTTTTTATAGCCTGTCATTGTGAACGTAGTGAAGCAATCTCATGACGATATAAACCAATATATAATTATCTACTACTGCAAGGATGCATGAAAATGGAAAAACGATATTATATTTATATTCTAGCGAATAAAAATAATACAGTTTTATATACTGGCATAACAAATGATCTTGTTCGGAGAGTGTATGAACATAAAAACAAACTTCATCCTGGATTTACTAAAAAGTACAATATTGGTAAGTTAGTTTATTATGAAATGTGTGCGGATGTTCTATCTGCAATAACAAGAGAAAAACAAATAAAGGCGGGTTCAAGGAAGAAGAAAGATCTTCTTATTGAGTCAACAAATATTGAATGGGATGATCTTTATTTTTCGATACTATGAATTTAAGCTGTCATTGCGAGATCACAACGTGATCGCGGCAATCTCCAGAAAAGTGGTATTCATCATGAGATTGCCACGGTCATTTTATTCCCTCGCAATGACAGTTTTTTAACTAATGGTTTTCACACCATCAGGTGTACCAAGCAGTAAAACATCGGCAGGTTTAATCGCAAACAAACCATTTGTTACAACACCGGTAATGTTATTTAAAATTTGTTCTACCTTGGTAGGTTCCATTATGTCCAGATTGTGAACATCAAGAATAATATTGCCGTTATCGGTTGTGAAACCTTCGCGTAAAACAGGTTCTCCACCAATTTGTTTAATGATTTCCCGTGCCACCAGACTGCGTGCCATTGGAATCACTTCGATTGGTAACGGGAATTTACCCATAACATCAACCAGTTTGCTTTCATCAGCAATACAAACAAACTTTTTACTGGCTGCAGCAACGATTTTCTCGCGGGTTAATGCGCCACCACCACCTTTTACAAGGTGCAAATATTTATTAGCTTCATCTGCACCATCAACATAAACGGCGATATCTGAAACGGAGTTAAGGTCAAAAACTTCAATACCATGACCTTTCAGGCGTTCGGCGCTGGCTTCAGAGCTGGCGACCGTGCCTTCAATTTTGCCTTTTATTTTAGCCAATTCATCAATGAAGAAATTGGCGGTTGATCCTGTACCAACGCCAACAATTGTACCGGCTTCTACATATTCGATGGCAGCCTGGGCTACTGCTTGTTTCATTTCATCTTGGGTCATTTCTTTCTCCTGCCATCTGGTTTCGGGTAATATTTGGGCTTAATTAAAATAAGGTGCAGTATTATATTAAGTAAATGGAGCTTAGGCCACTATTCTATATCTGTTGTTATTGTGTATAAGCGTAGCCCGGATGTAGCGCAGCGAAATCCGGGGTATATTTGGAATTATTTCCCGGATTACATTTTATTGCATCCGGGCTACTGACTGAGATATTCTTAATTGAAGACGATTTACATGGTATAAATCATTAAAGCCTTAATAAATAGACAAAACGAATAAAATGACAGAAAAATACAAAAAAATGGTTGAGCAGGCCAGCGTTTATGATGTGGCAATAAAAACGCCATTAGAACATGCAACACAGTTATCTGAACGTCTGAACAATGATGTATGGATTAAACGGGAAGATCTTCAGCCGGTATATTCATTTAAATTACGTGGTGCGTATAACAAAATTGCGCAACTTTCTGCTGCTGAAAAAGAAAAAGGGGTGATAACCGCTTCCGCAGGTAATCATGCGCAGGGTGTTGCTCTAGCGGCTAAACGCCTGGGTCTGAAAGCACTAATTATCATGCCTAAAACAACACCTTCAATTAAAGTGAAGTCGGTAGAGCATTTTCAGGCAGAAATAGAGTTGGTTGGCAATACATATGACGATGCTTATGCTCATGCCAAAAAATTAGCTGAAACAACAGGTATGACCTATGTACATCCCTATGATGATCCTGATGTCATTGCTGGTCAGGGCACTGTGGCTAAAGAAATTCTGCAACAAATTCAGAAACAAATGTCCTCTGAACCTGATGTTGTTTTTGTTCCCGTTGGTGGTGGTGGTTTAATTGCCGGTGTTTCAGCTTATTTGAAATCTGTGAATCCGGAGATCCGTATTGTTGGGGTTGAGCCGGATGATGCGCCTTGTATGTTTGAAGCATTAAAGGCGGGAAAACGTATTGTTCTGGATCAAGTCGGTATTTTTGCTGATGGTGTTGCCGTGAGGCAGGTGGGAGAAGAGCCGTTTCGGGTTGCTCAGAAATGTGTTGATGATATGGTTTTGGTTTCGACCGATGAAATTTGTGCCGCAATTAAAGACATCTTTGATAATACCCGTTCTATAACTGAACCTGCAGGCGCATTAGCGGTAGCAGGGATGAAAAAGTATGTAGAAGAAAAAAATATCAAACATAAGCAGCTTGTTGCAATAGATAGTGGAGCAAATATTAATTTTGATCGTTTACGTCATGTCGCGGAACGATCTGAGTTAGGTGAACATCGTGAAGCACTGTTTGCTGTGACGATTCCGGAAGAAATAGGTAGTTTTAGGAAATTCTGTGAGCTTATTGGCTTACGCGGCATGACCGAGTTTAATTATCGTTATGCGGATGCAAAAAATGCACATATTTTTGTTGGCATTCAGTTACAGAATGGCCTGGATGAAAAAAATGAGCTCTTAAAAGCATTGCATGATGATAATTATGTTGTTGTCGATATGACAGATAATGAAATGGCTAAACTTCATGTGCGTTATATGGTTGGCGGACGTGGCAATGGTGTCGCTAATGAACGAATATTCCGTTTTGAGTTTCCTGAGCGTCCGGGAGCATTATTACGATTTTTAAATTATATGGGTGAACACTGGAACATTAGTTTATTTCATTATCGTAATCATGGTGCAGCATATGGGCGTGTATTGGCAGGGATCCAGGTTCCTAAAGAAGATAATGAAGAGTTAGAGTTATTTTTACAGAATTTAGGTTACACATATTGGGAAGAGACGGATAATCCTGCTTATACTATGTTTTTAAGTTAGGCTGTTTTGTTGGTTCTGTCATTTTATTTCTTGAACCAACCTACATTATCCCCGATATTGTTGTGTAGGTTGGATCAAGCGTAGCGGATCCAACACTGTGCGAAATGAAAAAACAATTTATTGATAAAGTAAAGAATGGCGGAGGGGAAAGGGTATTGCTTTAATATTTTGTTGGTTCCGTCATTTCATTCCTTGAACCAACCTGCATTATCTCCCGATATTGTTGTGTAGGTTGGATCAAGCTGAGTGGATCCAACTATTTCGCGCTACAGGGTACTTTTGTAAAATTAAGGCATAAAAAAAGCCGGTTCAAGTGAACCGGCTTTAATTTTTTCAGAAGAAGCCTAAAAAACTAGATCATCGCTTATTTTTTCTTACGACGAGCAGTTTTCTTTTTAGATTTTTTCTTAGCTTTCTTCTTAGCTACTTTCTTTTTAGATTTTTTCTTAGCTTTCTTTTTAGCTTTTTTCTTAGCTTTCTTCTTAGCTTTTTTCTTAGCTTTTTTCTTAGCTTTTTTCTTAGCTTTCTTCTTAGCTACTTTCTTTTTAGCTTTTTTCTTAGCTACTTTCTTCTTAGCTACTTTCTTTTTAGCCTTTTTCTTTGCTACTGTTTTCTTCTTGGCTTTCTTTTTAGCTGCCATGGTTTTTAACCCTCCGTTGAGCACTGATGTTTAAGCTGAAGTATAGCTAAGTTAAATTAAAATACTAGTATATTGTATAAATATGCGTCGTTACGTCTTGTAATGATTGAATTTTCTCATCTTTAAGTAAATTTTTTGTTTATTTTCTTTTTTTAAATCAATTTTTATAAAAATCTTAACCGTTTTATGATTTTTTTAACTTAAATAATGAATTTTTGTATCGATTACACTTAATTTTTAGTTTTTTAACAAAATTTTATCTAAAAACATAAACTATTATAAAAATTTTAACTGTTTTAAGTTTTTTTTAACTTAAATAATGAATTTTTGTATCGATTACACTTAATTTTTAGTTTTTTAACAAAATTTTATCTAAAAACATAAACTATTATAAAAATCTTAACTGTTTTAAGTTTTTTTTAACTTAAATAATGAATTTTTGTATCAATTACACTTAATTTATAAAATTTTTAACAAAATTTTATCTAAAAACATAAACTATTATAAAAATTTTAACTGTTTTAAGTTTTTTTTAACTTAAATAATGAATTTTTGTATCGATTGCGCTTAATTTTTTAGTTTTTTAACAAAACTTTATGTAAAAAGATTAATTATTACTAACAATAAAGCCGTTTTTTATTTATTAAGGTTAATTTGCAAATTTTTATAAGTATTAAATGATGATTTTCACTGTATTTCATATAAATAAACTATTTTGAATGTAATAAATGAATAAATTATATTATTTACTCTAAATTTTAGTTTTTATCGGGTTCTTTTATGTTTAATAGCATTAAAGCGGAGCGATAAACGCATTCTTAAAGAGAGTTTTATAGTTATTTGCTATAAAAGCGGTTTAAAACACTTTTTTATAAATATTATTGTTTTTATTGGTTGGATTTCACATTTATCTATAGATTAAGCATAAAACATCATGAAATATCATTATTAAAATAAAAATAACGATTTATATTTAAATTTTAAGCTGAAAACCTGGCGTTGTAATAATAAAAAGTTTAACAAATCATATTTTACTGAAATGATGTTATTAAATAGCAATATCACCCTTTATTTTCCATAATTTCATTTTATTTGTATTTTGAAACAAGTTTTTAGAGTTATATCTAATAGACAGGCAGCAACAAAGCTACTCCGCTCTATATGATGTTAACTAAGGTGATATAAGTTATTTATTTTTGCGAAGGTATAAAGATTTATCTGTTGCTATAGCCTGTAATGGAATATCCCAGGAATTTGTTACCAATTGTTTCTGTTTTTGAAATTCATAGGCAACGCCTAACAAATTTGGTTTATGCCAGTATTGTCGTTGTCTTAAGAAAGCCAAAGTTCGATCATAAAAACCACCGCCCATACCTAGCCTATTTCCTTCTTGATCAAAAGCAACAAGAGGCATAAGAATCAAATCCAGTGACAGTGTTTTTCGTAACCGTGTTGTATGTGAATGAACAGGTTCAGGAATGCCAAATCGGTTGTTCTTTAGCTTTGTGTTGGCTGTATAGGGTATGAACCAAAGTCGTTGCGTATTAGGTTCGGCTAACACAGGTAAGTAACAGAGTTTTCCTTGTTGCCAGGCGTGTTCGATTAATAAGCTTAGATCAATCTCACCATCATTCGTGAGGTAAAACGCAATGTGTTTGCTTTGTTGGAATGCTCGACTGGATGCAATACGTTCACATAATAAAAAAGCGGCGTGTTCACGCTCTACATCGCTGAGAGCGTGCCTTTTTTCACGTATTTGCTTGCGTAGGGCTTTTGTATCCATATAGATAGTATTGAAACACAAAGGGGGATGGAAATACAAAAAGCAAGACTAAGATTGAACCACGAAGGACAAAAGGAGAAGGTGAAATCGAAGATTGAGAGACTGGCCTGGGCCACACGAAGAAAAAATAACAAACCACGGGGAACACAGAGTATACGGGGTAATTATTATTATTTCTTCACTGCGTTCCCTGTAGGTTGGATAGCGAAGCGGATCCAACAATATACTTTGTTGGATTCGTTGTGTTATTCCTTAATCCAACCTGCAATTCACCATAAAAAGATAAGAAAATCACTGGAGTCATGGGAAACATGAAGTCGTTATTATTTTTCTTCTCTGTGCTCCCCGTGGTATAAATTTTTTTTATTTTCCCTGGTGCTTCTAGTGTCCTTTGTGGCAAATCTTTATTTTAAATAGAGGGTGGGCAATCCCGCCTGTACCGTTGTGATCTGTGCCTTGAACCAGAGGTTCAAGTGGGAACGTCGTGAGCACGTTAGGCTTTCCGCTCGAGGACGGACATGCACACAGTGCCACTACTCAGTCCCCGGAGTTATGTATTACGGCTCAAGGGTCTCTTATCACTGACGAATACCGCAGGGTATGCCCATTAATCGGGGTAACTCTTTAGGTTAGCGTAGCTTTATTTTAGATGATTCTGAATGAATCTTCTTTATGAAATTTGATCTTTAATGAAAGTAAAAGTCTTGACAGGTTAAATTTCCAGTTGACGACTGCGGAATAATGCATCGTCGATTTTTTTCTGGATAACCTGAATGCGGTTGTCAACTGTACCATTCATTTTTGTTGCACCGGTGTCTTGGGTGAGTAATTCATGGGATATATTGAGTGCAGCCATCACTGCGATACGATCTGAGCCAATAATTTTTCCACTATCACGAATTTCACGCATTTTAGAATCCAGATAATCAGCTGAGCGCTGTAAATCATGCCGTTCATCTTTATCACAGGCAATCACATATTCTTTATCAAGAATATGGATGGTAATACCATCTGCTGACTTATCCGTCATTTTCTATTGCCTTTAAGCGCCCGATCATGGCTTCAACACGAGTACGAGCAAGTTCTGTTTTTTCGATTAGTCGAGTACGTTCACCCTGCAAGTGTGAATGGCTATCACGCAGCGTTTTATTTTCACTTTGCAGGCGATCAATCGTTTTGATGAGGTCATCAACACGGCCTTCAAGTTTTTTCAGATCAAGTTCTTCCATTTATGCCTCAGTCTCTACGGAAACCTTAACTATTTAATATAGTATAAGAATATAGAGCGCATCGGACGCGGTCAACGGTTAAACGGGTCAGAAAATGATGTAAAATTAAACTTCTGATGCCGCGACCGACACGGTAAGGTTTTGGTAACAATGTTCAATGGCATATTTAGTGATATTTTGAGGTAAAGCAGGACAATATGAGTGAAATAGATATTCAATACGATGAAATTAATGATGCCCTGAAACGGATTAGTGTAGAGCAGGATGCTGCTGAGGTGCATGGTACTTTATGCGGCTTATTTTGTACGGTTAATGGTTTAACTGCACCTTTTTGGCTGGACAATACTTTAACGGATGTTCCCGAAGAGGATGCGTATACGGTTGATGCATTAAACAGTGAAAGTCGTTCATTATTGACGCATTTATTTAATGGAACAGAGAAGCAACTTTCAGGTGAGGATTTTGATTTCCAGCTTTTTTTACCAGGTGACAACTCGGGTTTATATGCGCGCGTTGAAGCATTGAGTAACTGGTGTCAGGGCTTTTTATTTGGATTAAGTAAGGGTGGATTAACTGATCCTGAAGGTTTACCCGGGGAGCTGCCCGATATTATTAAGGATATTGTTGAGATTTCTCGTGCAGAATCTTATGAACTGGATGATGATGCTCAGGATGAAAAGGATTTTATGGAGTTAGTCGAGTTTGTTAGAGTTGCGATACAACTTTTTGTTGGTGAAATGCAGCAATTTCAGGTTGAAGAACCTGAAGATGAGTCAGAATATCATTAATTTAGTTAGATGTAGGTTGGTTCAAGGAGCAAGGCGACGGAACCAACAATATATTTTGTTGGCTCCGCTGCGCTTGAGCCAACCTACAGTTTATTAATTAAATCTGGAAAAATATGAACAACACAGAATACAAGCGTCGCCGCAAACACCTTATGCAAATCATGGGTGACGATGCGGTTGCCATTTTACCCGCAGCATTAGTGCGTATGCGTAATCGTGATGCTGAGTTTCAATATCGTCAGGATAGCGATTTTCATTATATTACCGGTTTTGATGAGCCCGAAGCTGTTGCGGTGTTAGTTCCAGGCCGCGAGCATGGTGAATATATTTTGTTTTGTCGCGAAAACGATAAAAAAATGGAAACCTGGAATGGTTTACGTGCAGGTCAGGATGGAGCAATCGAAGATTATGCCGCAGATGATTCCTTTCCTATTGATGATATCGATGATATTTTACCTGGTTTGCTCGAAAACAAAGAAAAAGTGTATTACACCATGGGCGTTCATCCTGATTTTGACCAGCTCATTATTAAATGGGTGAATCGATTGCGTGAACAGTCGCGTATGGGAGTACATACCCCGGGTGAGTTTGTTTCGCTGGATCATCAATTACATGATATGCGTTTATATAAGAGCGCTGCTGAAATAAAAGTGATGCGTAAGGCCGCGCAAATTTCTGCTAAGGCACATATTCGGGCAATGCAGTTTTGTAAGCCGGGCGTATACGAGTATCAACTCGAAGCAGAGCTTTTACACAGCTTTATGCAGCAAGGCGCGCGTTTTCCTGCTTATTCTTCAATTGTTGGCAGTGGTAAAAACGGCTGTATTTTACATTACGTGGAAAACAGCGAAACATTAAAAAATGGTGACCTGGTACTGATAGATGCCGGTGCCGAGGTGGAATGTTATGCCTCGGATATTTCGCGTACCTTCCCTGTTAACGGAAAATATTCTAAAGAACAACGCGTACTGTATGACATTGTTTTAGCCGCACAACTTGCTGCAATAGAACAGGTTAAGCCGGGTAATCATTGGAACGATCCTCATGAAGCAGCGATTAAAGTGGTTACGCAGGGCTTGATTGATGTTGGTATTTTAAAAGGTAAACTTGAAACCAATATCAAAAAAGAAAGCTATAAAAATTTTTATATGCATCGAACAGGTCACTGGTTGGGAATGGATGTGCATGATGTCGGTGATTACAAAGTAGATGATGAATGGCGGGTACTTGAGCCGGGCATGGTACTCACGGTTGAGCCGGGTGTATATATTTCGGCAGACCATGAAAAAGTGGCTAAAAAATGGCATAACATTGGAATTCGAATAGAAGATGATGTTTTGGTAACTAAAGACGGGCATGAGGTGTTGAGTAAAGATGTGCCAAAAAATGCCGATGAAATTGAAGCGTTGATGGCGGGTTAAATAACTATGTCAGATAAAAGCATCAACACAGATTTTGATCTTATTATTATTGGCGGAGGTTTAGTCGGCGCGAGTCTTGCTTGTGCGCTATCGCAATCACAATCAGGAGATTCTTTAAGAATCGCTATTGTTGAAGCTTTCCCCTTTAAGTCTGACGATTCAGAATACCAACCCGCTTTTGATGCTCGTAGCGTGGCTTTGTCCTATACCTCGAAACAGGTATTTGAAGGGATCGGGTTGTGGCCATCTATAAACAAACTGGGTGTCGCTGCGATTAAAAAAATTCATATATCGGATCGTGGTCATGCTGGAATTACACGTTTAAATGCGGATGATGAAAACGTAGAGGCGTTGGGGTATGTTGTTGAGACACGGGTTATTGGTAAAGCATTATTTGATGCTTTAAATAAACAAAAAAATGTAACCTTAATTGCACCCGCTAAACTTAAAAACTTTGATTTAAATGCAGACCATGCCAGTGCCACGATTGAAACCGGGATGGGAGATGATGCTAAAGAACAAATTTTAACGGCAAAATTACTGGTTGCGGCCGATGGTGGTGATTCTATAGTACGACGCCTTAGTGGTGTAAGAATTAAGCAGCGTAACTACGAGCAAAGTGCAGTAATAGCAAATATTGCGACTGATAAACAGCATAATAATCAGGCTTATGAGCGCTTTACTGATAGCGGCCCATTAGCTTTGTTACCGATGGCGGCTACGGAGAATGAAGCTAATCGTTTTTCCCTTGTCTGGAGCATAAATAGCTCAGAAACAGAAAATATGATGAATTGGGATGATAAAACGTTTCTGCTCAAGTTAAAGCAACGCTTTGGTGAGCGAGCAGGGCATTTCATTAACGTAAGCCAGCGCCATGTTTACCCGCTAAGTTTAATGCGTGCTCAGGAACATGTGCGGCAACGTTTAGCTATAATTGGCAATGCTGCACATACTCTGCATCCTGTAGCAGGACAAGGATTTAACCTGGGTTTACGTGATGTTGCAGTGCTGTCACAAGTGATTATGGATGCCGTTCGAAGTAAGGATAGCGAAAATAATGACATTGGTGACTTAGCTGTATTACAAACGTATGCAGACTGGCGTCGTCGTGATCACATTCAAACTGCCATGGCGACAGACAGCCTGGTTAGAATTTTTTCTAATAGTTTTTTACCCCTTACAGCATTACGTA
>VAPK010220712.1_pt1 | contig 14262 bp, 7 predicted proteins | sample 3395031 | NCBI WGS metagenome assembly VAPK01 (sample SAMN08290443, study PRJNA428436) | hydrothermal vent metagenome | isolation source: Deep-sea hydrothermal vent chimney 1 | place: Pacific Ocean: Juan De Fuca Ridge | reverse complement strand
CCCACCACCACTGGAGGTGATGCCATGCCGAACCATGGCAATTTCAATGAAGCTTTTATCAAATTGTTGTTCTGTTTCCCGCAAGCTTTGCTGCAGGTGTGCAAGAAATTGTTTGACTTGTGGGGCGGGAGTACCTGCTGTAAAGCTGGTGTTGGCATAAATAATTTTACTTTCCACACTAGGAAAAAAAACAAAACCGATGCGGCCTCCGGCAATCAAGCCCAAGCTCAAGATCAGAGCCGAGATAGCTAGCGCCAAGGTAATACCGCGATGGGTGACGGCTTTGTCTACTAATGGGACAAAAACTTGATCCCGAAACCGATTAAATTTCGTCTCCCATTGTTGTCGTTTGATGGATGGGGGACGGTTTGCCATGTGCCTGAATGCCAGGCTCATGTGCGCTGGCAGAATAAAAAAGCACTCAATCAATGAGGCAATCACGACACAGACAATGACCAGCGGAATGGCAAACAGAATATTGCCCACAATACCGCCGACTAACATGAGTGGCAGAAACGCCGCAATGGTGGTGAGTGATGATGAGACCACGGGGACAAACATGCGTCTTGCACCTTTGATTGCTGCTTGCTCAGGAGTGTCACCGGCTTGTAAATTAGATAAGGCATTTTCTGCCACCACAATGGCGTCATCCACAATGATGCCGACCGCCATAATCAAGCCGAACAAACTAATCATATTAATGGTGCCACCGACCAAGTACAAAATACATAGCGTTGTTAAAAAAGAGACCGGAATGCCAATGGCGACCCAAAAGGCAATGCGCCCATTGAGAAAAATAAATAAAATGATGATGACTAGCAATAAACCACCCAAACCATTGGTTAGCAGCAATCGGATACGCTCGTTAATCAATTGCCAGGATTGGTCGTAGACGCGGATTTGTACGCTGGGGGGGAAGCTGGGTTCCTTTTCGCTTAACCATTGATTTAAAATGCGAGCAGAAACTAATGCATCGCTAGCTTCGGTGCGTAGCAAGGTAAGTTCCACGGTGGGTGTTTGCTCGACAGTTAAGCTAATATATGGGTCGCGGTGAAGACGCTCAATCTTGGAAATATCGCTGAGTGCTAAGCGCTGGCCTTGGTCATCGCTGATCACGGGTAATTGAGCAAAACCTAAGGCGTCATGTTGTTGTGCTAGACTGCGCAGTTGACGCGCCACATCATTTTGTCCAACAAAACCGGCAGGAATATCTTGACTGAGTTGATCAATGCGGTTAGCGATATCATCGATGGATAAGTCCAGTTCCTGTAGTTGCTTATTAGCGATTTGGATTTCAATTTGCGCATCAGGTAATCCGAGTATATTGACTTTTGCGATTCCGCGTATCAATAAATCATTTTTTATGTCATAGGTTAATTGACGTAATTCTTCGACCCCTTGCTCATTACTCAATATGAGTTTAGCAATACGTTCATAGCGTGCTACCCAGGTAATCGTGGGCTTTTCACTCGATACGGGTAGATTGCGAATTTGTGACACGGATTCAGTGACACGGTTGTATGCCATGGCCATGTCACTGTTTTCTTTAAATTGTAGAGAGATAGCCGAGACCCCGGTGGCTGAGGTGGAACTAATTCGGTGAAGATTGTCGACCAACCGCAATTCCTGTTCTAAGGGGATGGTGATGGCTTGTTCAACATCTTCTGCGCTGGCGCCACTCCATAGGACACGCACGCTGATGACGTCTAACTCAAAATTGGGGAAAAATTGAGTATTGAGTTTTGATAATGACCAGATACCAAGCATGATCAAGATAACCATCAGTAAATTGGCCGCCACCCGATGCTGGGCAAAACGTGTTAACAGCGATGCGTTCATTTTATTCTGCTTTTTCTGTGATGGGCTTATCACTGATAACAACATGTAGGCTATGCATGGCGTTGGCAAATTTAGTGATTAATAAGGCGTCGCCGGTGGTGATTTCAGGGCTTTGTAAAATCAGCCGCATGGAATGATTTTCGGTACGCATTTCACCAAGCCAATTTGCCTTAATCGCGACTAATCGTTGGTCCACTATTTTATAAAGGCGATGGGTGCCGTACAGGGCGTCTTGAGGCACGGTAAAACTATTCTCTAAGGCGGGTAACGACAACCAAAGCTCATAGATACGCCCGATGGGAATATTCGGCGGGTTTTTTCCAAAGCTGAAAAAAGCATCGACGCCACCTTGTCCTTCGCGGATGGAAGCTGCTAGCCGCGTCAACGTTAATGGCATCAAGGTGTCATCGGCACTGGTGGCCATGAGGGGTTTTCCTTGGGCTAACTGCTGTTCGATGATCGGGATATAACGTGACGGTATTTGGGCGTGTAACTCAATTTGCCGATTGGCAAGCAGTGTCAGTAACTGGCTATTTTTGCCAATATATTCCCCATCAGTGGTATGGACGCTGATAATCCGTGCATCCGTTGGTGCGACAATTTTTGTGTAACCTAAATCCAGCTGGATTAATGCTATGTTTGCAATAATTTTGGCTTTGCGCGAGATGAGTTGCGCGAGACGGGCTGGGTGGTCATTGATTTGGAACTGGCGGTTTTGCACGGCAATTTGTTGGCGTGCGACGGCTTGATGTGCTTCGTCTAATACGGCGCGTGAGCCCAGGTCATTTTTTTGTAATGCTTGGGCGCGTGCGACCGCTTGGTTTGCCAAGTGAAGGAGTTGTTGTTCTTGTTTTAATAATTCGATATCAAAACGATAACGGTTTTTTTCGCTGGTTATTAGCGCATCGATTTCTTGGTTATCAGCGTCTTGCTGCTGTCGCCGAATGTTTATTTCTTGTTTATCAAGTGATAATAACACTTGATTTTTCTTAACAAATTCACCGGGTTTTACCCGTATCTGTTGCACATGGGCTTGGATTGCGGCGCTGATGGTGGTAACGCTGGGGACATCACTGCGTCCATACAAGGGGATGACGGGCGAATGTGTGCCCACCGTGATGGTTTCTGCCTGTACCAACCATTGCCGCTCTTCGATGGTTTTGACGGGGGCGCTTGGGCGCGTTTTTTTTAATAGGATAAAACCGACAATAGCGACACTGATAATGATTAGCGGTATAATTTTACTGAGAATTTTATGTTTTTTAATCATCAAACGGGTTTTGCCTAGCTGGACCTGAATTGGTGGGTTGCCTGGCGTCATTATATGAAATTTATGGCCGGTTGTTTGTGTAAAATAAACGTGCAACAATTATCAAACAATTCACAAGGATAAATAAAGCTTATTTTTAGTAGGGGAATATCAGAGCCACATGATTAGAAATGATACTTTATCGCATGATGATTAAATCGATTAGTCTATTTTTTCTGTTGGCGAGCTGTTGTTTCGCCGCGCCGCTTTATGCTAAGCGGTTAGCGGATCCTCAAACCAAGCTGTTATTTCATCAGCCAATCGTTGAGCAAGCGGATGGGCATTTTTTCTTTGAAAAGAATCACGGCCAGGCGGCAAAAGATATTCTGTTTTTTTCACGGGGTAAAAATTATACGTTGTCCATTACTTCTCGCCAGGCTAAATTACGCTTGCATGGCCGTGACTCCGTTTCAGCTCAGTCGTCACCATTATCAGTGATCGATCTTACGTTTTCTTATTTACAGGCTAACGCTCAAGCGAGCGCGCAAGGCAACCAGCCATTAGCCAGTACCAGTCATTATTTTCTTGGCAATCAGCCAAACCAGTGGATTACTAATGTGCCACATTATCAATCGGTGGTGCAAACTGAAATCTACCCCCATATTGATCTCGTTTATCGTTTTCACGATGGTAAATTGGAATACGATTTTATGGTGAAAACGGGCGGGAATCCCAGTGATATTCGTATGGCTGTAAATGGCGCGGATAAAATTCAATTAGCCGCCGATGGTTCGCTTGAATTATTGACATCAATGGGGGTGTTTATGCAACATGCGCCTGTTGTTTATCAAGACATTCATGGGCAACGACAGCGGGTGGTGGGCAAATTTGTGGTGAGAGGCAATGAGATTGGTTTTGCGGTGGCAGATTATGAGGCTTCAGTCCCTTTAGTCATCGATCCCGTTTTATCTTTCTCTTCTTATTTTGGTGGCAGTGGTAAAGACAATGCGCGGGCGATTGTCAATGATAGTTTCGGAAATTTTTATATCACCGGGACCACCACGGAAACGGCCTTGGTAAGTAATAATGGGACTCAACTAAATCCCGCTCAATTCCCCATTCAGGACGAAACACAGCAAACATTTTTTCAGGCAGAGCATGGGATTAATGACTGTAATTATTCCTTGTCCGATGAATCATCAAATATTCAGTTTAAGGAAGATTTTGATGTTTTTTTAAGTAAATTTGATCCGCAGGGTAATTTATTATTTTCGACTTTTTTCGGCGGTTGTGGCAATGAGGGGGCGCGTTCGATGGCGATCGACAAGGATGATAATATTTATTTATTAGGCGCGACGAAGTCAGCTAACTTTCCGATTACCCCCCAGGCTTTTCAGCGTGTCTTATCGCCAAGCGACGATGAGGCTGAGCAGACCTTAGATTTATTTATTAGCAAATTGACGAGTGATGGTCAATTGGTGTATTCAACGTATTTTGGTGGTTCAAAAGATGAACGTGCACGTGGTCTTGATGTTGACAGGCAAGGGCGGGTTTATTTTTTAGCGAATACGACGTCGAGTGGTCTTGCAATGCCTTGTGTTGGTCCAGGCGGCGTCAAAAATGAGCAGGTATTGCAGTGTCAACTCAGTGGTGGCTCTGATCTGATTGTGGGTCGTTTGTCCAGTGATGGACGGGTCTTATCGGTGGCAAGTTATTTAGGGGGGAGCGCCGATGATTTTGCATCGGGTCTCGTTTTAGAGTTTGAGAATGACAACGACAATGTCATTGTAAGCGGTGTGTATGTGGCGGGAACCACGTTTTCTGACGATTTATTAGGGAGCGAGTCGTTGCCTAGTTATCGCAAATACTATCCGGGTACTGGGTTGTGTGAAATTGATAAAGATGTGGCTTTAGTCGATCAACGAGCGTGCTCCGATGGGTTTTTACTGAAATTGTCACGTGATTTAGAGGCGTTGATATTCCGCACATATATTGGTGGCGATAAAGATGATGAAATCACGGCGATTGCCTTAGATGATGCGTTGGCTGAAAATCAATGGACGAGCGATCAATGCCCTGGCAATCTCACGTATGATCCGCAAAGATGCAAGGGCGTATATATTGCGGGTTTAACCTATTCAAGTGGCTTTATGTTGGGAACGGGGAAGTCGATAGCGGAAGTACCAGAAATGCAAACCCAGTTAGCCAGCTTTCCTCTGTTAGATGGTTTGTTGGACAGCCTGGGTCTGAGTGACTCACTGGAAGCCTTTGTGACTAAATTTACCCGAGATGGTCGTGAGATTATGATGTCAACGTTTGTGCGTGGCAGTGATCGTGATGTAGCTACCGCCTTAGTGGTGAAAAGACATCGCAAGGACAGTGATGTTTATGTTGATGAAATTTTTGTGGGAGGACATACGCTTTCGCAGGACTTTCCCATTGCCAATGCACTGCAAAGTCTGAGTTTAGATAGTGATATTTTTCTAACAAAGTTGTTGTTCGATCCTGATCCCGCTTATAAACCGGAGCCGCCGGCGCCGCAGAAGCGTTGGTTGCGTGTCGATTATTCAACGTTACTGGGTGGTGAGTCCATCGATTTTTTATTTGGTCTAACCGTCTATGATCGTCGTCAGGTTTATTTGGCGGGTGGTACTTGGTCAGAGAGTATGTATGTGACGGATACGGCTTTTCAACCACAGTATGGTGGCGGCGAAAGTGATATATTATTAGCTAAGGTCAGCGAATTAGAACTGCCACCGGTGGTGGAGTTAGACACTAGCATTACAGTATCTCACCAGAATTTGCATCCCGGCGCAGAGATTAACTATACCGTGATGGTGAGCAACCAGGGGCCAGATCAAGCCATCAATACCCGCTTATCCATCCTGTTACCACAGGCCGCCACATTGCTTGAATGGTCGAAAAGTTATCCATGCCAATTTTACGATAACGTATCCCAGAATCATTTACTCTTGTGTGAAATAGGTCTGTTGGGTGTGACTAACGCGTCCGTGGTTATGAAGGTCACTTACCGATTTTCCGGTAACATGCGGGTAAGAGCGGACTCGCAAAGTGAAACTTCAAATGTGATTAGGTATGGTCTAAATTTGATGTCACTTGAAGGGGCTAATGCCCTTCCAGAAGAAGGAAAAAAATTAGTTGTTGTAGCAAAAATTAGCGATTTCTACCACGTTCGTATTTTTGATCAAGCGGGGGAAGTTGTCATTGACAAAGGGAAAGGTGAGTTTTTACCTGACTCAGCTCTTATTCAAGCATTAGATAACGCACTTAGCGCTCAATTGATTGATCAACAAATTGACAATCAAACACAACATGAGCTCACACAAAAAATTATATCAAACTTAGATTATAATTCGCTCAAGGAAACCAGTGCATCACATACGTTAAAAATCATAAACAAACCAAATCGTGGCGCGCTGAGTCTTTTTTTCTTAATGTTATGCACGATTCTTGTCATATGGCAGAGGCGCGCCTGGTTTTATTGTTGTTTTAAAAATACCTGAGCTGGCACACTAGCGTATTGAAAATGGACATCAACAGGCGCCATTGATTTTTTATAAGCTGTGATTTTCATCCATTTTTCCTTGTTTTACATTCATCTGACACATTTTAAACACAGTGCTCTATATTTTATCATTGTTATAATTTTTACATCATTGTCTTTTTTCCTATTGAGTTATCGTTTGCTCTATCCCTGGCCTTGTCTTTGCTTGATCTTCCATGACGAGATAACAAAGCATTATTGTGAGTGACTTGATGACGGAAATATCGTTGTTCATTTCTTCATTATTAGATGTCTTGGGTGGTTGTTAACAAATAAATGGCGAACGACTGTCAAAATTCTTTTTTTACCATCGTCTTGTCACCTTCATTTTGCATCAGAGCATGGGAAATTCACAAAGGGATTTAATTGCCGATGATTTTTTTTGAGCGAAAAAAATCATCGGCGGTTATGCGAGATTGCATGCGCCAGTGCCGGAGTGTCGGTTGTAACAAACGGCTTGTCACGCGAAGTGAAGCGTCATTATTTTTATGGCTGGGTTAGCAATGAGAATTTAATGAACGAGGGCTTCAGCAAGCAAGTCGGTGAGTTGTTTGGTTGAAAAAGTAAATCGGCTGAAACACCATAAAAAATAGTCATTTTGTTGATTTTTACTCAACAACCATCATAGGTTGAGATTTATAGCGCGAACATGAGTGTCTAGTTTAGCAGATTTCCTGGCGCATAACCGAAGGAAAATCGTTGATTCTATCATTTTTGAATTCTGCGATAAAAGGATCGGCTAATGAGGGCCTGCCAGGTAATGTGAAAAGGATTATTGATGGTGGTATTGGGTATCAGCTGGGCTGTTTTTCTCAAGCAAGTGAAATAATTACTTAGTTTGATGGTTTTTTGCACGAAAACTTTTCTATATGGTTAGATTCATATATTTTAGGATGACGCAATGGCTACTATTGATCTTAATCTCAATAATTTTTCCCGGACAGTGACAGCAAATGAAATTGTTTTAGTCGAGTTTTGGGCTTCGTGGTGTGGACCTTGTAAAACATTTAGTCCCATATTTGAGCAAGTATCGGATACTTTTAGCACAATTGTGTTTGGGCGAGTGGATACCGAGCATAATGCTCAGTTGGCCGCTTGTTACCAAGTATATTCCATTCCTACACTGATGATTTTTCGAGAGGAAATTCTAGTGTTTATGGAGTCTGGTACTTTACCTTCGAAAGTTTTGGTCGATCTTATTCATCGAGTGAAGGGGCTCGACATGGACGATATACGTAAACATGCTAACGAGCCAGCCAGCCACGAGACCGTATAGCAAAACGGTTAAAGTTTTATCCGGTATCGGTAACGGATACTCGATTCGATTGGCCAGGCGAGCTGAATGAATGAGCGAGTGGCTGCCTATCTATCGTTGGTGGAAACTTATGCTTGCTCGCAGATATCACAGATCAAAGTGCGACCACTGCCTAGGTGGTTTGCGCTTTCTCACATTTATGAATATAGAGATCAATTAGTTGCACTATATAGTAAGATGGATCGATGGGGATGTTAGATCGGTCGATTTTGCAAATAAAAGCAGAATGCTGTCACTCGGCTTAAATATGAAGGATGTTTATTGAGCAATGAGGGCATTGACTCCAGTCGCACGTAGCCCTTGGATACCGCACAGGTTTGGCTTGTCGCTTCATGGTCGTGTAGGCAATCAATGTGTGATTGGCTGGGTATTCTATTAGCTAAGCGATTGTTATTATTATTGAAGGTCTGACGTATTATTGGAATTTAAGCATGAATATGAAGCACGGTACGGGTATAATGCATCATTTAAAGCCTAAAAAAAAATAAGGTTATTATGAAATTGTCATCGGAAATAGAAAAAATATTTTTTACCACGATCCGAATAGAAACGAGGGATGACGCTGGCGACAAGAAAGAAGGTACCGCATTTGTTTTCGAATATAAAACCGAAGATAATAATTACCCATTTCTTGTGACCGCAAAAAGCACCGTAAAAGCGGCCACTGAAGGTCGTATGACACTGATGTTATCGAGTGATGGTAAACCTCTATTGGGGAAAGGTTATACCTTGGATATCGATAACTTTGAACGGCTTTGGTATATGAATAGCGATGCTGAGCTTGATATTGCAGTCACGCCCTTTGTGCCATTTGTCAAGCATATCGAAGCCTCAGGTACGGCTATTTATTTTCGCGCTCTTGGGCCTGAATTCTTACTTAATCCAGCCGACCCGGAACTGCTAGGCATTGGGGATGACATTGTTTTTGTGACGTATCCACATGGCTTGTGGGATCGCAAGCATATGTTACCCGTGCTCAGAAAAGGGATGGTCGCTACCTCATTAGCGGGAGGTTTCCAAGGCAAAAAACAGTTTCTGATTGATGCGCAGGTGGCGATTGGGTCAGCGGGTAGCCCAGTGTTTTTTGTGTCAACGATGGAGTCTAATTTTGCCATGCGGGGGGATACTAATATACGAAAAACAAGGCGCCCGATTTTACTCGGTATGTTGGTCAACGCACAGCTATGTACGCCTGATGAGGATAACTCGGATGGACCGACTGTCGCGGAAGATATGGGGGTCGTTATTTCCACGGAAATCGTTTTAGATACCATCACTAATTATTTAAGAGAGAAAGGCTTTATATAGGGAGGAAAATGGCTCCCTGCCATGATAACTCTCGTTTCTACACTTTCTGCATGGGGGCTGCCCATCGTTAGAAGCTCCCACAAGGTCGTATAGCGCCATCGAACAATCCCCAGTGAGATTAAATAGATAGGTTGTCCAATGTCGGCTTTAGGGATAGAGAATTTATTAGCTGTTAAGTCAATCATTGGGTAGCGGGGACGAGGGGTATGGACAAAAATAAATGGGTTTTTCAATGGATTTGCTGTGGTTTCGTATTGTTGATTGGTTTGACTAAAATATATGCGAGTCCATTGAATCAAGAAGACATACCTGAACCGCTGCAAGCCTGGGTGGATTGGGTGTCCTTTGGGCATGAGCATCGTCATTGTCCTTTTGTTTTGTCAAATGCTAAGCAGCGGCTTTGTGCCTGGCCGAATGCATTAAAGTTAGATTTGGCTAACAGCGGTGGTACATTTTCTCAAGTCTGGTGGATTTATCATGATAGTTGGGTGGCATTACCCGGTGAGGCGCAATATTGGCCAACCGAAGTAATGATGAATGATAAGCCTGCCTTGGTGGTGAATCGAGGTAATGCCCCGGCTGTTTATTTGGCGGCGGGTCAGTATACTATCCAGGGACGTTTTATTTGGTCAGCCTTACCAAAATCATTAGCCATTCCTGAATCCACGGCATTAATCGAAGTTGTTTCAGAGGGAAAACCCATGCTTTTTCCTCGGGTCGAAAAGCAACGCTTGTGGTTGCAGGCGACGCCACAGAAAAAAGTCGAAGATCGATTCGAGCTTCAGGTATTTCGGCATATTGATGATAGTATTCCGGCCACTGTCACGTTACATCTTGCCATACATGCGGCTGGATTTGCCAGGGAAGTCGTCGTTGGCGTTCCCATGGAGGGTTTTATTCCATTGCGGTTACAAAGTACTTTGCCGGCACGATTAGACACGGATAATCGCTTGCGATTACAAGTGCGTCCGGGGCGGTGGGTGGTGGAACTGACGGGGCGGCATCGTGGCCCGTTAAACCAGCTGGTTTTTAACAAACCAGAGGCACGTTGGGTCGATGAAGAAATTTGGGTGTTTAATGCGCGACCTGATTTGCGCCTGGTAGAAATTGTCGATGGAGTGGCCATCGATCCCCAGCAAACTTTGTTACCTGATGCTTGGAAACGTTTACCTGCGTATCGTTTGCGACCGGGTGAGAAGATAAGCTTTCGGGAACAGCGGCGAGGGGACCCTGACCCAGGGCCTGACCGATTATCATTAAATCGTGAACTATGGCTGAATTTTGCCGGTGATGGATATACTTTATTGGATCAGATCTCTGGCATTAAAAAAAATAATTGGCGTTTGGAAATGAATGCGCCGATTAAACTCGGCCAGGTGACGATTGACAATAAACCGCAGTTTATTACGCAACTCAATGGCAGTGAACTCGCCGGAGTGGAAATTCGACGGGGTCATATTCAATTAACCGCCGATAGTCTACTGAGTCAAGATATTCGAAGCTTACCCGCGATTGGTTGGAATCAAGATTTTAATCATGTAACAACCACCTTGAATTTACCACCAGGCTGGCGAGTATTAGCCGCGACCGGGGCCGATCGAATCTCACCAACTTGGTTAACTCAATGGACTTTGCTTGATATTTTTTTGGTGTTATTGATTAGTTTAGCGATAGCTAAGTTATGGAATAAAGCACTGGCGGTAATTGCCTTAGTTATGTTGCTCATTACCTATCATGAACCCGGTGCGCCGGTTACGATATGGTTATTTTTGATTGTTGGGTTTGCCTTGTTGCGGGTATTACCCAAAGGCCGCTTTCGCACATTCGTTTGGCATTATCGGAATATTACGCTGCTTGGGTTTGTTATTATCACCCTTCCATTTATGGTGCAACAAGTGCGTCAGAGTATTTATCCACAATTGGAACATGCCTTTCAATCCGTGTCTTCCCAGCAAGATTTTCACCTGGAGAAGCAACAAACTTCACCCTCCTTATCCGCTGAAATACGAGAAAATGTAGAACGCCGTTTAGAGAAAACCGAGCTTGATTATTTTTCCAGTACGATGCCTAGGCGAGTCGCTAAGATGCAACATTATGATCCTAAGTCAGTGTTGCAAACCGGTCCAGGATTACCGCAATGGATGTGGAATCAAGTGAATTTTTCATGGAGTGGCCCGGTGGAACGTCACCAAAAAATAAAAATTTATTACTTAGGTTCTACCGAAAATTCGGTATTAGCGTGGTTGCGTGTGATTTTGATTGGTATGCTCGTGGTCGGATTGTTCAATGTGAAATTCAGTCGAAAAGAGGGAATTCAGCTAGCTTCGCTGAAAAGCTTAAGTTCCATTGTGTTGGTGAGCTTGTTTGTCATCCCGATCGTTTTAGGGTCGAATCCGGTCGCAGCAGCGTATCCTGATGCCACGTTACTCAAACAATTAGAAAAGCGATTATTCATTGACCCCGTCTGTTTACCAAAATGTGCCGAAGCCGAGTGGATGAAGCTACGTTTGTCTGCGGATTCATTACATTTAGAGATGCAATTACACAGTTATGAACAAGTGGCTGTGCCACTGCCAGGGCAGGCGGAGCAATGGTTGCCTCAGCATATTTTTGTTAATCAACAGCGGGCTTCCGGCATTATCAAAGATGACACTGGGACATGGTGGTTGATGTTATCCAAAGGGCAGCATACGGTTACCTTAGAAGGTGTATTGCCACCGGTGGATATTATTCAGATTCCGTTGCCGCTTAAACCTCATTATGTGGAAGTGATAAGCGATGGTTGGCATGTACTCGGGGTACATGCGGATGGAACGATTGATAAACAGTTACAGCTTTCCCGAATGGTAGCGACTCAATCAAATGAGGTGACCGCATTTAATGCCACGTATTTAGCTCCCTTTGTGAAAGTGGAGCGGCAATTATTGTTAGATTTAATATGGCGTGCGACGACCCGTATTACCCGGCTAAGTCCATTGGGGACGGGTATCGTTCTGGATATCCCACTGTTACCGGGAGAATCGGTGACCAGTGAAGGGGTTCGCGTGGAGCAGGGTCATGTGCGTGTCAGTTTGGGTGCCGATCAACAACAGCTTCAATGGCAATCGCTGTTAACCATGCAGGATGCGCCAGGCCATCGAGTCAAAGAAATTAAATTGCTGGCGCCATCAGACAGCCGTTGGATAGAAACCTGGTTGGTCGATGTGGCTCCCATGTGGCATATGCAATATCAGGGGATTCCGGTGATTCAGCATCAACAAGATGATCGATGGTTGCCCACTTGGAGCCCTTGGCCGGGTGAGCAGCTCACACTCCAATTATCTAAACCGACGGGGATCGCGGGACAAACCCTCACTATTGATCAAAGTTATTTGTTCGTTCGGCCTGGCTCACGGGTCAGTAATGCCACGTTAAATATCAGCTTGCGCAGCAGTCAAGGCATGCAGCATGCCATTCTATTACCCCAAGATAGCAAGCTTTTGGAGGTTAGCATTAATCAGCAAAGCTATCCCTTGCGCTTACAGGAAAGGACATTATCATTGCCGGTGACACCCGGTAAACAGCAGTATGTGATCAAATGGCAGCAGCCCCACGGAATCACACTGCACTATGATACACCACAGATTGATATTGGGCTAAGCAGCGTCAATCACAGCATTCAGCTTGAGATGCCAGGGAATCGTTGGGTAATGTTAGTGGGTGGCTCGACATTAGGGCCGGCGGTTTTATTTTGGGGCATGCTGGCTGTGTTGATGATCATCGCCTTTGGTCTGGCTCGATTCAGTACATTGACGCCCTTACGTTATTGGCAATGGGTTTTACTCGGGATCGGTTTGATGCCAATTTTCATGGAAAGCATTTTGGTTGTCGTTGCATGGTTCTTTGTATTGGGTTATCGGGCGAAGCTTTCCCATGAGATAGCCAACTGGAAATTCAATGTGTATCAAATTTTGATTGTGATCTTAACAATAGTCACTGTTGGTACATTGATTGGTGTGGTTTCACAAGGTTTACTGGGTTCGCCGGATATGCAGATAATAGGGAATGGGTCGAGTCAACATAATCTCAAATGGTATCAAGATAGCAATGATGCGGTATTGTCATCTGCCTGGGTAATATCAGTACCCATGTATGTCTATCGAATATTGATGCTGTTCTGGGCGTTGTGGTTGGCTTTTTCTGTGATTCACTGGGCGCGTTGGGCATGGTCTTGTTTTAGTCACCTGGGTTGTTGGCGAAGTATTAAATTACAACTAAAGGCGAATAGCAACGAATCTGTGTCGAGCTGATTATATTTTTAGTATGGTTTGTCCGTATAATTATAACGGGTGGATAAGCGTAGCGCATCCACCCGGTGGACGGTTTTAAAGTTCTTAGCTGGCATCATACCTTGTGTTATCTTCACCGCCCAATGCATCCAATAAGCTAGGAATGAACTGCGCCAATTCCAAGGTCATGAGGCTAAATTCTGTATCGAACCGAGTGATCACATCGGCGGCTTCAATTTCATTGCTTTGTTCTAAAATTTCATCGCTAAAACGCAGTCGTTTAATGCTTATATCTTCGCCGATGAGACAGGATAAGCCGTCTTTCCAGGTGACGGCAAGTTTAACCACTTGTTTGCCTGCACTCAGATGGTTTTGGATTTCATCGGCCGTGAGATCTTGGCGCTTACAACGGATGATGCCACCCTCATCATCGGGATCGCGTAATTCACATTCGTCTCCGATAATGAAATCCGCTGGCACTTCATTTTGATTTAGCCAGGCTGTCATGATGATTTCTGGCGATGTTTTCAAGATCGGGGCGACGACGGGTAGGGTGCCTAGTGAGCGACGCAATTGGGTTAATAATTCTTCTGATTTTTTTGCACTTGAGCCATTAATAACTATGGCGTGACCGGATTAAATAGATACCTTTTTTAGAGGTTTTTGCCTTGCTTCTTCATCATCGATAGCATCGAGTAAACTATCTTGTTCAAAATGG
>VAPK010078157.1_pt1 | contig 14263 bp, 12 predicted proteins | sample 3395031 | NCBI WGS metagenome assembly VAPK01 (sample SAMN08290443, study PRJNA428436) | hydrothermal vent metagenome | isolation source: Deep-sea hydrothermal vent chimney 1 | place: Pacific Ocean: Juan De Fuca Ridge | reverse complement strand
GCTTGCATTATTTGGCCCAACTTTTATCAATTACACAAAAAAACCGCTTCAGGAAATCCCAAAGCGGTTTTAACCTGTAATATTCACAAATCATTCTATTCCGAAGTCAAACTACTTTAAATAAAGACAATGCTCGACTTTGGTTCCTCAAAATAGCTAAGGCTATTTCCGCTGGCCTCAACTCTGCGCTTCCCTTTATTCTTTGCATTTTGACTTCTCATAACGAAAATTCATGAATAATGCAGAAATATATTGTAATCGTTTTTCTACAAACTATCAATTGCATTTAAATCTTCAAATGCCCTTTTCAAGCGGGCAATTTCTGCCTCTTCCGCTTTCCTTAACCAAGCTCGTGGATCGTAATACTTTTTGTTAGGTTTGTTTTCGCCTTCCGGGTTACCAATTTGTCCTTGTAAATAATCGTGGTTTTTTGCTTCAAAATTGCGAACACCTTCCCAGTACGCCCACTGGGTATCGGTATCGATATTCATTTTAATTACACCGTAACCAATAGCTTCGCGAATGTCTTCGGGTGCCGATCCGGAACCACCATGAAAAACAAAGTTTACCGGTTTTTCTTCAGTACCCAATTTTTTCTGAATGTATTTTTGTGAATTATCCAGAATTTTAGGAGTAAGTTTTACGTTACCAGGTTTGTAAACACCATGAACATTGCCGAATGATGCTGCAATTGTAAAGTTTGGAGAAACCTTGCTCAATTCTTCGTACGCATAACAAACTTCTTCGGGCTGAGTGTAAAGTTTAGAGCTGTCGAGGTGTGAATTGTCAACGCCATCTTCTTCACCACCAGTAATTCCCAATTCAATTTCAAGCGTCATATCTATTTTGCTCATTCGCTCGAAGTATTTTTTACTGATTTCAATATTTTCTTTAATAGGTTCTACCGAAAGATCGAGCATGTGTGAACTATACAATGGTTTTCCGGTTTCGGCAAAATGCTTTTCTCCGGCATCTAATAAACCGTCAATCCAGGGAAGTAATTTTTTTGCTGCATGGTCGGTATGAAGAATAACACGTACACCGTAAGCTTCGGCCAAGGCATGAATATGTTTGGCTCCGGCAATTCCTCCAAGAATGGCAGCTTCGTGGCCCTCTAATTTCAAACCTTTACCTGCATTAAATACAGCACCACCGTTTGAGAACTGAATCATAACAGGGGCATTTGCCAATTTGGCTGCCTCCATTACTGCATTAACCGACGATGAACCAATTACGTTAACTGCCGGAATGGCAAATTTATTTTCTTTCGCTACTTTAAAAATGAACTGTAAATCGGATCCTGTTACAACACCCGGTTTTACATTTTCAGCTATTTTTCCCATAATTATCTATTTTAATTTACTTTGTCGAATTGTTTTGTTCTTTGCAAAATTACGAATTCAACATTTGCACGGCAAAAAACCTATGTTAACGAAGATTAAATTCTTTATTATTTAATATTTGTAACGGTATATGTTGGCTTAATTGTATGGAAGTGAAATTAATAATCAAACTTTTCGTAAAAAATAAACGTTAACTTTGTAAAGAGCTTGTCTAAGCTGAATAATTCACAAATTGTTCTATTGCAAAGCCAAACTACTGTGATTAAAGGCGATGCTCAATTTCCGATTCTTGAAATAGCTAAGGCTATTCCTGCGAGTCAAAAATTTGCGCTCACCTTTACTCTTTGCATTTTGCCTTTTCATAACAAAAATTCATGAATAATGCAGGCTCTAAAAAATTCTTAAAAAACCAAACAAACATTTCAGATTACTACAAAACAGTTATCTTCGCAACAATTAATTTTTCAGCAATTTTTTATTTCATAGAAATCTTTGACAAATGAAGAGATATAAACTGTTTAACAATGTGTTCGGGTGGGTAATTTTTTTAATCGCAGCTACTGTTTATTTATTAACAATAGAACCATCAGTTAGCTTTTGGGATTGTGGTGAATTTATTACTACCTCGTTTAAATTTGAAGTAGGCCATCCTCCGGGAGCACCTTTCTTTATGATTCTTGGAAGATTCTTCACGCTTTTTGGTGGCCCCGGAAGTGCTGCAAAACTAATAAATTCATTATCTGGTTTAGCAAGTGGGTTTACTATTATGTTCCTGTTTTGGACCATTACACATTTTGCAAAAAAGTTAATAACTGTAAAAGACGAGATTTCCCTGGGACAAACAATTGCAATAATCGCGAGTGGATTAGTTGGTGCCCTGGCTTATGCATTTTCCGACACATTTTGGTTTTCGGCAGTTGAGGGCGAAGTATATGCAACTTCATCGTTAATGACAGCCGTTGTTTTTTGGGCTATATTAAAATGGGAAAATGTTGCAGACGAGCCTTATGCCAATCGCTGGCTCATTTTTATCGCTTACATAATTGGCCTCTCAATTGGAGTTCACTTGTTGAACCTGCTTGCGATTCCGGCCATTGTTTTTATATATTATTCCAAAAAATATGAAGTAAGCCGAAAAGGTTCAATTATTGCTTTTGCCATCTCAATCGTTATTCTTGCAGTAATAATGTACGGCATTATTCCGGGAGTTGTAACTGTTGCCTCTTGGTTCGAATTGTTGTTTGTTAATTCATTTGGATTGCCCTTTCATTCGGGAATGTTGTTTTATTTAGCAGTATTAATTTCAGCCATTGTTTTTGGAATTTGGTACACTGCTAAAAAACAAAAAGTGGTTTGGAACACAATTATTTTAGGTGTTACGGTAGTTTTAATCGGATACTCCTCTTTTGCATTAATTATTATTCGTTCGTCTGCAAAACCACCAATGGATCAAAACAGCCCAAACGATTCATTTTCACTGTTGAGCTATCTTAACCGCGAACAATACGGAGAGCGGCCACTGTTTTACGGGCATTATTATAATTCGCCATTAAATTCTCAAGATCGTTATTTGGAAGGAAAAGCAATTTATTCCCAGATTGATAATAAATATGTAATTACCGACCACCGGGTCAGTCCAAATTATGATGATAGGTTTAATACACTATTCCCAAGAATGTGGAGTACCATGGAAGCTTCACACGCTAAGGATTATGTAGAATGGGGAAAAATTAAAGGAACCCGGATTCAATTTAAAAATGAACGAGGTGAAAATGAAGTAATTGTAAAGCCAACTTTCGTTGAAAACTTGCGTTTTTTCTTTAGTTACCAGGTTAACCACATGTATTGGAGGTATTTTATGTGGAATTTTGTTGGTCGCCAGAACGACATTCAAAGCCACGGAAGCATAATTCATGGAAACTGGCTAAGCGGAATAAAATTTATTGATGAAGTACGTTTAGGGAACCAAGATAATTTGCCGGCACAATTGGCCAATAATAAAGCAAGGAACACCTACTATTTCCTTCCATTAATCCTTGGATTACTTGGCATATTCTTTCAATATAAAAAAGGGGAAGAAGGGAAAAAAGGTCTCTGGGTGATATTCCTCCTGTTTTTAATGACTGGATTTGCAATTGTTGTTTATCTGAATCAATATCCGCACCAGCCACGCGAGCGCGATTATGCTTATGCAGGATCGTTCTATGCATTTACAATTTGGATTGGATTAGGTGTTTTGGCTGTTTACGAAGGATTAAAAAAGTTTTTGCCTGAAACATTTTCAGCCGGAATTGCCGGAGTGCTTGCATTGGCCCTTGTCCCGGGTATTCTGGCTTTTGAAAACTGGGACGACCACGACCGCTCAGGACGAAACACCGCCCGCGATTTTGGTGCCAATTATTTGAAATCCTGTCAACCCAATGGAATTATTTTTACCAATGGCGACAACGACACATTCCCCCTTTGGTACAATCAAGAGGTGGAAGGGGTACGCACCGATATTCGGGTTTGTAATTTAAGTTATCTGCAAACCGACTGGTATATTAACCAAATGCGGATGCAAGCATACGAATCGGCTCCCATTCCTTTCTCGCTTACTCCAGAAAAATACAGGCAAGGAACCCGGAATATTGTTTATTTGATGGACGATCCGAGGATCTCCAGAAAATCGGTTGGATTAAAGGAAGCAATTAATTTTGTTGCCGATGATAATCCTGCAACGAAATTACAACAAGCTGATAATGCAGCATACATTCCTAAAAAAATAATAAGCTTTAAGATCGATAAAAAAGCAGTTATCAGGAATAAAGTGGTTGCCCCCGAAGATTACGACAAAATTGTAGATACAATCACAATTGATTTAACAGGTAAAAATTACATTTCCAAAGACGAATTGATGATTCTCGATTTATTGGCTACAAACAACTGGGAGCGTCCGGTTTACTGGGCAATTACTGTGGGCCGCGATAAATACCTGAACCTTCAGGATTATTTTCAGGTTGAAGGATTTGCATACCGTTTTGTTCCTATAAAAACAAAAAGTTCGCCACAACAATTGCAATTTGGCAGGGTTGCCACCGATTTAATGTACGACAACCTCATGAATAAATTTAAATGGGGGGGCATGAACAACCCGGATGTTTATATCGATGAAAACAATAAGCGAATGATGACAAACATCCGGAACAGTTTTAACCGATTAGCAACCGGGCTTATTGCTGAAGGTAAAAACGACAAAGCAATTGAGGTTATCGACCGCTGTTTTAAATTGGTACCTCAAAATATTGTTGCTCCTGAATATTTTGCGATGGAACTTGCAGATAGCTATTTTAAAGCCGGGGCAAAAGAGAAAGGAAAGGCGGTCCTTGAACAAGCATTTGAAACGTACAATGATGAGTTGGGATATTATTTTTCGTTGGATCGAAAATTCCTTCAAACAAAAAGTATAAATGAAGAGATTCAACGCGACTTGTTTTACATGCAGCGAATGGAAAGAACTGCCCGTAACAGTGGTGATACCGAATTCGCTAAAAAAATCAGTGAAACGTTTCAAGCGCATATCGCTAAATTTAATGTCCGCTAACATTTGAAGCTATTCATAGAAAATACCGGATTGCCAATAATTGCAACCCGGCATTTTTTTATGTGATGTTTAATTCTTTCTTTCACCGTAACGGGGAGTTTGAAAACGATTGAATAAAACTTATCTTCGCTCAAAATCAATTTAGTGAAACTTTCAGAATAAGTTCATCGAAGTTGACGAAGTTACTTTTTTCTTTTTCAAGGTAATATTTTGAGGCATAGCCGTAACTATGGCGAGAAATATCAACGCAGAAAAAGGGAAAAAGAACGAGTTCAAACGGAGAAATTATTTTGAATGTTTCACTTAAACATAATTTTATGAATATTCTGATTATTGGCTCCGGTGGTAGAGAACATGCTTTGGGATGGAAAATAAAACAAAGCAACAAAGTTAAAAATCTATTTTTTGCCCCTGGAAATGCAGGAACAGCAGCGATTGGGACAAACCTTGAAACGAGTGTTTCCGACTTTCAAAAAATAAAAAAAATTGTTGTCGAAAATGAAATTGATTTAATGTTAATTGGTCCCGAAGTTCCATTAGTTGAAGGATTAAGCGACTTTTTTGCCGCCGATCCGGAACTAAAATCGCTTGGCGTAATTGGGCCTAAAAAATTGGGTGCCCAACTTGAAGGCAGTAAAGATTTTGCCAAAGAATTTATGGTGCGGAACAACATTCCAACAGCAAAATATTTAACTGTTACTTCTGAAAACTTAGAGGAAGGATTTGCCTTTTTAAAAACCATGACAGCTCCCTACGTTTTAAAAGCCGATGGGCTCGCAGCCGGTAAAGGTGTGCTAATTATTGATTCGCTGAAGGAGACTAAAAACTCGCTAAAAGAGATGTTGGCTGGTCAGTTTGGCAAAGCAAGCAGCAAAGTTGTTATCGAGGAGTTTTTAAGTGGAATTGAAGTTTCGGTTTTTGTTTTAACCGATGGGAAAAGTTATAAAATCCTGCCAGAAGCCAAAGACTACAAACGTATTGGCGAAGGCGACACCGGATTAAACACAGGCGGAATGGGAGCAATTTCGCCCGTTCCATTTGCCGATGCTGCTTTTATGGAAAAGGTTGAAAAGCAAATTATCCAACCTACTATTTCAGGACTTCAGAAAGAGAATATCGATTACAAAGGCTTTGTTTTTCTCGGCTTGATAAATGTGAACAACAACCCTTTTGTAATTGAATACAACGTTCGAATGGGCGATCCCGAAACAGAAGCAGTTATGTTGCGTGTAAAGTCGGATTTTGTTGATTTATTAGAAGGTGCAGCATACGGAACCTTACACGAAAAAAACATTGAATTCGATGAACGCACAGCAGTTACGGTAATGTTGGTTTCGGGCGGTTATCCTGTAAGTTACGAAAAAGGAAAAGTAATTACGGGGACCGAAAAAGTTGAAAATAGCATTGTTTTCCACGCCGGAACAAAAACTGATGGCGGAAATGTAGTGACTGCCGGAGGCCGGGTTATTTCTGTTAGTTCGTATGGAACAAGTATAAAAAACGCGCTCGAAACTTCGTATAAAAATGCTGAAGTTATTCAATTTGATAAAAAATATTACCGTAAAGATTTAGGCTTCGACTTATAAAAATGATTTTAAAAGTATTAAAATCGAACAAATCCATTAACCTTCTGATATTCCCAATTATCGGAGTATTATTGTGGTTTAAAAGTCTGATGTTTCCCTTTTCCTACCAATTTTTTCAAGGCGAAAACGATAATCTTTTATTTGCACCAATAAATAACATTATTGGCAACATCCCTCTTTTGAGGGTTTCACTTTCCCTGTTTTTGGTAATATTTATTGCATTTGTAGTACTTCAGATTAACGATCGGTACACGTTTATTAGTGTGCGCTCCAAACTCCCGGCAAGCCTTTTTATAATTATTGTTAGCGGATTTACAGAGTTGCACACGCTTCATCCTGTTTATCTCGCAGCCGTTTTTTTACTATTCGCCATAAATAGTTTGTTTGGAACATTGGGAAAAGCAAAACCCTACCCCAATATTTTCAATGCCGGTTTTCTATTGGGAATTGGTTCCCTTTTCTATTTTAATATGGTAATTCTTTTCCCAGCTTTTCTAATTGGCATTGTAATTTTACGGAGAGATGCGAATTGGCGCAGATATGTAATTCTAACAATCGGGGTTTTTCTTCCCTTTATTTTTGCATTTAGTTACGGAATCTTAACTGAGCAAACTCTTGTAATATTGAAGATATTCGAAAAAAATATAGTAACTCCGGTAAATCATTTTCATAACAATATTCCATTGCACGGGCTGATCTCCTTTCTAATTATACTAACCCTAATCGGCAGCATCAAAATTTTCCAACAATACGACTCACAAAAAGTAAGTACACGAAAATATTTCTCTTTCTTTTTTGTACTTTTTATTTTTTCGGTTTTAAGTTTTGCATTTATCCCAGTTTCATCACAAGAAATGTTGATTATAATCACCATTCCGGTAAGCTACTTAATTTCAAATCTTTTTATTTTTATGAAAAGCAGGTTCTGGAGCGAGCTCCTTTTTTTACTACTCATAGGAATTGTTATTTTTATGCAATTTTCAGCTAAGGGATTGGGATAATCTCAGAAAAACTGACCCTATAAATATAACCTTCTGAATATCAGACAACAATTACTTTCCTATTGGATTTGGGAATAATACCAAATCAACAAAGGTGTCACCATAGTATTCTCCCATTACTCATTTAAATATCTATATATCTACACTTTAAGTAAGTTTTGTAAATAATTTTTCCTGAGACCATCGAATGGTCTCACTATAAGGAACAATATAATATGTCGTAATCATCAGTACATAACACTATAGGCGAATATTGATAATTGGTTTCCTGAGACCATACAATTTTACAAAAAATACGATTAGTTTTTATATGTCTGTATCAGTGAGTGTTGTACTATTTGTTTATTTATGTAGTATATTTTTCTTAACAGCAACAAATTTGGTATCATCTTAAATCCTATTAGATCAGTTGTTCTGAAGTTCGCTTGTAAGCCATACTTTTTGGCATTGATGCCAAGGGTTTGCCAGAAATTTCATTCTCACACAGCCTGCGCAACGAAGTATTGATTGTTCGCCAATTAAAACGGCATCTTTAAGTTGTGATTTAAATTTCAACACAGAACTGCGCCTGATTCACTCATTCATTCATTCAGCCATACTTAAACTAACCCCGAAAATCCCATAAAAGCCATGGCCAGAATACCGGCTGTAATCAATGCAATTGGAGTTCCTTTTAATCCCTTGGGAATATTTTGAAGATCGAGATGTTCGCGAATTCCTGCAAAAAGAATCAGGGCCAAACCAAAACCAATGGCATTTGAAATGGCATAAACTACACCTTCAATTAGATTAAATTCTTTTTGAACTGTTAAAATAGCCACGCCAAGAATGGCACAGTTGGTGGTAATTAATGGAAGAAAAATACCGAGTGCCTGATACATTGCCGGGCTCACTTTTTTAAGGATAATTTCGACCAACTGTACCAACGACGCAATAACCAGGATGAAAGCAATGGTTTGCAGGTATGCTAAGCCAAGTTTGTCGAGAACAAATTTTTGAATAAGGTAAGTAACTATGGTAGCCAGGACCATAACAAAAGCAACAGCACCTGCCATTCCTATGGCAGTTGAAACTCTTTTGGAAACGCCGAGAAACGGGCAGATCCCCAAAAACTGCATTAATACAATGTTGTTTACTAATATTGCACTAATTATGATTATCAGATAATTCATATTTTATCCTCCTAATTCTTTTTAATTCGGTTAATGACTGCAATTAAATATCCCAAAACAATAAATGCTCCCGGTGCAAGCACAAAAAGTAGTGTTACGTAGTTTTCGGAATAAATGGTAAAGTTGAATAATTTACCACTCCCTAAAATTTCGCGGATACTCCCGAGCAAAACCAACGCAAAACTAAAGCCGAGCCCAATTCCCAGCCCGTCAATGGCCGAGGCCAATGGTTTGTTTTTCGATGCAAATGCTTCAGCCCGTCCCAATACAATACAGTTTACAACGATTAACGGAATAAACAGCCCCAGGCTTTTATACAACGAAGGCACGTAAGCTTGCATGGCAAGCTGCACAACGGTAACAAACGCTGCAATAATCACAATAAAACTGGGAATACGGACTTTTTCGGGAATGATGTCTTTTACCAACGAAACAACAAGGTTCGACATGATTAATACGAATGTGGTGGCTAAACCCATTCCAAGCCCGTTTATTGCTGATGAAGTAACCCCGAGAGTGGGGCACATTCCCAACACCAAAACAAAAACCGGGTTTTCTTTTATAAATCCTTTAGTAAAATTTTTCCACTGGTTCATAATACTATATTTTATTTTCCGGCTGCTCCGGAATTTGCGCCTAAATTTATATCGTACGAGTTGTAAGCTCTTGTTAGTGCATCTAAAAATGCACGCGATGAAATTGTGGATGCCGTAATTGCATCAATATCCCCTCCATCTTTCGACACCTGGAATTTGGTCGATTTAGGGTTTTTACCAATTATATCTCGATTTGGCTTCTCTGCATTTTTAAACCACACACCCATTTTCGAACCAAGTCCGGGAGTTTCCGAATGTTCTAAAACTTCGTACCCCGAAAAATTACCCAATTTGTCGATGCCTGTCATAATTGAAATGAAACCGCTAAAACCTTTTTTTGTGTAGGTTTTTATGGCTGTTCCAACTAATTCACCGCTTTTAAATGCAGGGAAAAATTCCAAACTGTCTCCGCCTGTTTCTGTTGGAACTTTGTAAGAATCCCCCAATTTATCAAATTCGGGAAGTACTTTTTTAATAGCTTCTTGTTGTGCTTTTAATTTTGCAATAGCAATTGGACCTTTGGTTAATTCGTACACATAACCAAGTGCTGCTGCTGCAATTCCGGTAACCAGTAAAAGTGTTACCACCATATTTATAAATGTCGATTCACGTTTTGCCATAGTTATTTGCCTCCAAATCGTTTAGGTTTAACATAGTTGTTAATGAGCGGCGTAAACGCGTTCATAATAAGAATAGCGAACGAAATTCCTTCGGGGTACGCGCCAAACATACGAATACTGATTGTGATTAGCCCAATTCCAACGCCAAAAATAATTTGTGCTTTTGGGTTCATGGGCGAAGTAACCATATCGGTTGCCATAAAAATAGCGCCCAACATTAATCCTCCGGTTAAAATATGATAAACCGGATTGATGTACATTTCAGGATTAATAAACCAGAAAATTGCTGCAACAAGAGCAACTGTTCCAATAATGGAGACCGGGATGTGCCAGGTAATTACCTTTTTCCAAAGCATATATAAACCGCCAATAATAAGCAGGAGTGCCGAAATTTCACCAAGCGAACCGCCAATATTCCCTAAAAGCATATCGCTTGCCGAAGGCAGGTGTTTCACAATCTCTGAAATTGGTGTTCCGTTTGAAAGCCCTTCTTTGATAATTCCAAGTGGAGTTGCCGAGGTTAAACCATCAATCCCGCTGAGGTTGTTTACCGGCCACGATGTCATTTGCACCGGAAATGAAATTAAAAGGAAAACCCGTCCGACCAATGCAGGGTTAAAAATGTTGCTCCCCAATCCTCCAAACGAAAGTTTGGCGATACCGATGGCAGCAAGCGAACCAATTACAATTATCCACCACGGTATATTCGATGGTACATTAAATGCGATTAGAAGACCGGTTATTAATGCGGATCCATCGCTTACGGTGGTTTTAATTTTAATCAGGTATTTCTGGATGAGGTATTCAAAAGTTAGACAGGAAACAACCGCGATTAGGCTTACCCAAAGTGCGGCGGGACCAAATACAAATACCGACCACGCCAATGCCGGTAGCAACGCATAAACAACCCTGTACATAATCTTCTGGGTCGAATCGTCTGTGTGAACGTGCGGTGATGGCGAAACTGTTAATATTTTATTCATTCTAAGTCTGAAGTTTAAAGTTTATTCCTGTCATTTCGAAGGAGGTACGACTGAGAAATCTCATCTTCATGGCATCATATTTCTCCTCTTTCATCGTCGAAATGACAGTATTTTCTGAACTCTGCATTATTTTTTCCGTGAACGTATAATCTGTCCTACTTTTCCCTTTCCAAAACGAATGTAATCTAATAGCGGGCGGTTCGAAGGACAAGTGAAACTGCACGAGCCACATTCAATACAATCCATGATTTTTTCATCTTCAGCCCGGTCAAAAATCTGTTGTTCCCCGAGTGTCATCAAAAGATAAGGTTCCAGTCCCATCGGGCAAACGGATACACATCGAGAACAACGGATGCAACTAATGTAATCACCCCTTTTTGATTCTTTACCTTGCATTAAAAGAATCCCTGAAGTGCCTTTTGTAACAGGAACATCCAGCGAAGCAATTGCACGTCCCATCATTGGACCGCCGCTAATTATCTTCCCTGTATTTTCGGGTAATCCGCCGGCTGCTACAACTAATTCGGCGGTTGAAGTTCCAATTCGCACTTTAAAATTAGAAGGTTTTTCAAGCCCTTTTCCGGTAATGGTGACCACGCGTTCGAACAGTGGTTTATTTTTCTGGATGGCCTCGTAAACAGCAAAAGCAGTACCCACATTACTTACAACTGCACCCACTGCAATTGGTAACCCTCCCGAAGGAACTTCTTTCCCGGTAACGGCATTAATAAGCTGTTTTTCACCCCCCTGTGGATATTGTACTTTTAGCGCAACAACACTGATTCCTTTGTAATTTTTTGTTTTTTCAGAAAGAAGTTGAATGGCGTCCGGTTTGTTGTTTTCAATTCCGACAATTGCTTTTTCAACATTCAATGCTTTCATTAGAATTTGCGTTCCAACCAAAATTTCATCTGCTTTTTCCAACATCAAACGGTGGTCGGAAGTCAGGGATGGTTCACATTCAACTCCATTTATTAAAAGCACTTCGGCTTTCATCCCTTTTGGAGGAACCAGTTTTACATGTGTTGGGAAAGTTGCCCCACCCAAACCAACAATCCCAGCATCCTGAATTTTTTGAATAATTTTCCGTCCATCCAAATCAAAATCCTTTACCAACTCTGTTGTGTGGTCAATCTCTTCCAGCCAATCATCGCCAACTACATCAATAAAAATTCCCTGTTTTGGGTATCCCGAGCTATCGCTCGAAAAGTCAACTTTTTTAACTTTCCCCGAAACCGACGAATGAATATTTGTGGAGACGAAACTGCTGCTTTTGGCAATTACCTGGCCTACTTTTACTTCATCGCCACGTTTTACCGTTGGCGTTGCAGGAGCTCCAATATGTTGGGCAACTGGAATAAATACCGTTTTTGGGATGGATAATATTTCAATTTTTTTATCCGCAGATAATTTGTTTTGCGGTGGATGTACTCCGCCAAGTTTGAACGTTTTTAACATTCTAATTTATTTAGCTGTACTACACTCTGTTTTATCTTCAACTTTAATTTTTCGGGGTGGAAAATTCAATTCAATAATTGAATTCGTTGGACACACCGATACACATTTGCGGCATAATTTACATTTGTCGGAGTCGATAAATGCAAGGTTATTTGTAATTGTAATGGCATCGAATTTACACTCTTTTTCGCATTTTCCACAACCAATACAAGCTACTGCACAAGCTTTTCGTGCCACGCCGCCTTTTGCTTTGTTCATGCAAGCAACAACAATTTTGCGGTTTTTTGGGAATTTCTTACGAAGTTCAATCAAATTCTTCGGACAGGCTTCTACGCACGCACCGCAGGCAACACACATATCATCCAAAATTAGAGGAACACCCATGCCCGCGCGCAAATCAATTGCATCGAATTTGCAAGAATCTACGCAGTCGCCATAACCCAAACAACCAAATTCACAATCCGACTCGCCACTATAAACCGATGCTGCAATGGAACAAGTTGTGACTCCATCGAAACTGCTTGTTTTAGGGCGGTGGTCGCACGTTCCGTTACAACGGATATAGGCAACGCGTGGATCTTTTTTTACGGCTTCCAAGCCTAAAATGCTTGCTACGCTTGCCATCGTTTCGTTACCTCCTACCGGGCAATTCAAGACAGAAAAGCTGTCAGCTTTTACACACGCTTCGGCAAATGCCCGGCAGCCGGCATAACCGCAGCCCCCACAGTTGGCACTCGGAAGAGCCTCTTCCACCTCGTCAATCCGTGGGTCTTCGTGTACCTTGAATTTCTGTGCTACAAAATAGAGGATAACAGCAGCAGAAGTTCCTATTATGCTTAGCGTAGCAATTGTATATACAATCGTAATACTCATATATTAATTGATTTCTTCAACTTCGAAGTTGAACACTTTTGTAAATCGATGACGAAAAAAATATAACATGATATAGTATGGAATTAGAATTGCCAATGAGAGCAATCCTGAAAATAATTCATTATTAGTAAACGATGCGGAAATAATTAATGTGGCAAGAACTAATATAAAAGGCAATACGTATCCGTAAAATAGTGCTGTAAAACCTTTTGATTCTTTAAGCACAACGGTGACTTGTTGCCCCAATTTATATTTGTTGCTGAATTGTGTGATTTCAATCTCTTTGTCTTGCAAATCAGAAACAGAGCAAGCTCCATTCGCGTGACACGACGAACATGCCGATTGATTTACAATGTTCACAATTAACGAAGTTTTGGTAACTTCTTTCACAAATCCTATATGTTTGATATCTGAACTCGTAATTCTATAATTTTGCTATTTAAAGGTTGCAAATTTAGGCATTTGTTTGAATCTGGAAATATCAAAATTAAGTTTTATAAGAAAACCATCAATTTAGAAATAATCTAATTTGGGGGATCTTTGGGGGATACAATATTCACTCTATTTTATCTTTTTTTGAAATTGCTTCTTCTTTGAGCGAATTTACATCCCAGGCATCGTCGCCATCGTGGATTGAATAGTTTTTTTCGGCTTGCAATGTTTCCGATAATTGTTCCGAGAACCTTCTGGTTTCCTGGATATAACGTTTCTCATCTTCCTGCCAGTGCTTGTAAAGTTCTTGTACAACTTCATTTTCGTGATGTTTGAATGTTCTTGCCGCCCGGTACGCTTCATAACGAGTGAACCCCAAATTGGTAAGTGCTTTGGCTCCCAATTCAGTTGCTGAATTAAACATTTCACGCTGTACGTTTTTTACATTCAGGTTAAAAAACTCAAATACATTAAAGATATCTTTCGCCCGGGCCAGGATCTCTGTTTTTGGATATTTTTTGCGCACCAACTTTGCTACTTTTAATGCTTCTTCGTGTTCGGCCATACTTAAAATAAGCATTCGTGCATTTTTTATACCTGCTTTTTCTAATACCTG
>VAPK010256989.1_pt1 | contig 14264 bp, 10 predicted proteins | sample 3395031 | NCBI WGS metagenome assembly VAPK01 (sample SAMN08290443, study PRJNA428436) | hydrothermal vent metagenome | isolation source: Deep-sea hydrothermal vent chimney 1 | place: Pacific Ocean: Juan De Fuca Ridge | reverse complement strand
TCCCTACTTCGATCTTTCTCTTCAACACGTCTCCCGGCCGTTGATGCGGCGCATGCGACGCTGGGGGAGTGGTGAGCAGTTCCTTAATCGAATCAAAGCCATCCGAGCTCGTGAACCCAAGGCTGCATTCCGATCGAACTTCATTGTCGGCTACCCCGGCGAAACCGAAGCTGATCATGATGAACTCCTGCGATTCGTTGAAGAAGCTCAGGTCGACTGGTGCGGTTTTTTCTCCTACTCGAAGGAAGAAGGAACCTACGCGGCTGAACTGGACAAGGTCGTGCCCCCTGGTTTGGTATCAGAGCGGTTGGCCGAGCTTCAAGAGTTGCAAGATGGAATCACCCAGCAACGACGCGACAACCTGATCGGCTCGACCATCGAGGTCCTGGTTGATGAACCCGGCGTTGGCCGGTCCCATCGAGAAGCCCCCGAGATCGACGGCATCGTTACTATTCCCGATTCCCTCGCCACCGGAACGTTCGTCAAGGTCGAGGTTGTCAATGCCGAGGGCCCCGACCTGACAGCAACGCTGCAGGTGTCGACTAAGGCAGGCACCGTGAATGGGCAGTGATCTCCCGGCGAGTTCCACCATGGATCTCATTGGTAGCTCGCGCTACGCCTTGGCAGCCAATGGCCTGACCATCAGTCGGCTTCTCCTTGCTCCGGTATTCGCCCTCTTGATTTTGGAGCAGAACCCTTGGTGGTTGACCTTTTTCATGGGTTGGGCCCTGGGTGCCACCGACGCCTTTGATGGCAAGCTGGCCCGACGGGCCACCCCAACCAAGTTTGGTGCCTTCTTTGATCCGCTGGCCGACAAGGCAGTTGTATTGCTCGCCGGGTTCGCGCTAGTCAGTATTGGGCGCTTCCCCCTCCTGCCCCTTGTCCTAATCGCTATCCGAGAAGTCGGGATTCAGGCCTACCGTTCGTATTGGACCCGGGAAGGCCTTGCCATTCCGGCCCGTAAGTCGGGCAAGTACAAGGTCTTCGTCCAAGGTATCGCAATCTCGGCTGCCACCTGCCCGTGGCTGGACGGAGCCCCCCTCATTGCTGACTTGTTGTTGTGGATCGCCGTCGTCTTCACTGTGGTGTCGGGTGCTCAGTACTTGATTGACGGTCGCGGAGCGCTTCGAACATCGGGAATTCGGTAACAGTTCTTCGCAACCGTGAGTCCGATGAGAACCATGTTGTGCTGTCAGCGGGGCTGAAAGAGCAACACCGAGAGAGCAAGACTGAAAGAGCAAGACTGAAAGAGGAACCCTGTGAAGGTTGAAGTACTAGCCATCGGAACTGAGCTCTTGCTTGGTCAAATCGTGGACACCAACTCGTCCTGGATTGGTCAACAGCTGGCGGCTGCTGGACTTGATTCGCATTTCCAAACCAAGGTTGGTGACAACCCAGAACGGATCCGTGAGGCCCTCCGGCTCGCACTGGACCGTAGCGATGCGGTGATTTGCTGTGGGGGGCTTGGCCCGACCCAGGATGACATCACCCGCGAGATGATCGCCGAAGTCATGGGAGCCGAACTTGTCCAGAATGGCGAGTTGGCAGCAAGGATTCGCGCCATGTTCGAAGATCGCGGGCGAACCATGCCTGAGAATAATCTGAAGCAAGCCCTCATTCCGGTTGGAGCGAGCCCGATTCCGCAACAACCGGGAACAGCGCCGGGGCTGATTTGCCCCATTGCCTCCCTCGACACGGACGAAGCCGCCGAAATCCGGCCGGAACGAGTCATCTATGCGGTGCCAGGAGTCCCCTATGAAATGAAGGAGATGATCACCGGCACCGTGATCGATGACCTTCGGAAGCGTTCGGGCGAATCCTCCGTCATCAGAAGCCGAGTCCTGCGGACCTGGGGCATGTCGGAATCGGCCCTGTCGGAGCTACTGGCTGATCGAATCACTGAACTGGACACCATTGGCAATCCAACCTTGGCCTTCCTTGCCAGCGGAGTAGAAGGCCTCAAGGTCCGGATTACCGCTAAGGCGCCATCGGAAGGTGAGGCCGAACAGCTCCTCGATGTTGAACAGGCGGTTCTGTGGCCGTTGATTGGTCACCTGGTCTTTGGCCTAGACGATGACAATATGGAAGCGGTAGTTGTGCGTGAGCTGATCAAACGTGGGCTAACGGTGGCCGTAGCCGAATCGGTGACCGGGGGTTACGTTGCTGGCCGGATCTGTGCCGTACCGGGAGCGAGCAAGGTATTTTGTGGAGGCGTAGTTGCCTACCAGCCAGAGATCAAGCAGCGATTGCTTGGGGTCCCCGAAGGCCCGGTAGTAACCGAAGAAGCAGCGGTGGCGATGGCCGAGGGTGTTCGCAGCATCATGAACGCCGACATTGGCCTGGCCACCACCGGAGTAGCTGGTCCGGACGAAGCTGAGGGGAAGCCGGTTGGAACGGTTTGTTTTGCCGTTGCTTCGCCCGACGGGGCCTTGGCAACAACCATCAAGTTGCCGGGTGATCGAGAACGGATCCGTCAGTTCTCTACCATCTCCCTGCTGGACGTTCTTCGGCGTGTCCTGGTGAATCAGGAACCCTGAAGCCGCCCCAGACGCTCAACATGTCAGCGAACCGGGCGTGAGAACGTGGCTGAGGAAACTTGAAGAACCCGACCAAGGCGGGCGGCGGCATGCCTTGGTCGGGTTCACTACGGAATATAGCGTGCCTTGGTGTCCTGTGTCTCGCGGAAGGCGAGCAATTTTGCTTCGGCGAATCTCAATTATTCGGCTGATTGGCCCCTAGCAGTTGCGGCCAACAGAGTCTGCGGTGATTCGATGACGCTTGTTCGGCACGGTGACCAAGGGATCGGTAGTGTCGAAGCATGCGATTTAGCTTCTGGATGAACAACCGCGACCCGATCCAAGAGATACTCCGTAGTGGCACGCGGGCTGAAGACAAGGGTTGGGATGGCCTCTGGTTTGCTGATCACTTCCTGCCCTTCATCGGGCCCGATGACGGTCCTGTGCACGAAGTATGGGGGGTGCTTTGTGCCCTGGGCCAAGCAACGTCGAAGATCCGACTTGGTCCACTGGTCTGCGGCAACACCTATCGGAACCCCGTTGTTCTAGCCAAGCAGGCGGTCACTGCGGATCACATCAGCGGAGGCCGAATGGTGCTTGGTCTTGGCGCCGGGTGGCAGGAGAATGAACATGTTGCCTTTGGGCTCCAATTCGGAACCTTCACTGAACGATTTGAACGGTTGGAAGAGTCACTTCAGATATTGCGTCAGCTCCGCGACGGCGAGCGCGCCAACCTTGATGGCAAGCACTACCAGGTGAACGATGCTCCGCTGTCACCCAAGCCAATTGGCCCCCTTCCCATCATGATCGGAGGTGCAGGCGAGAAGAAGACCCTTCGTATGGTCGCTCAATATGCCGAAGAATGGAATGTCTGGTCAACTCCGAAAATCATGACCAGCAAAGCCGCGGTATTGGCGAAACACTGTGCCAAGATCGATCGTGACCCAGCAGAGATCAAGAGGTCATCGGTTGCTCTGCTTCACCTTTGTCAGACGGAAGCGGAGGCGGCCAAATTGCGGGCCGAGGAGCCGACCCAGGCATCCTTGATCGGAACGGCGTCCGAACTCCAGGGCCAGATGCAGGCCTATAAGGAGGCTGGGGTAGATGAGGTCATCATTCCAGACTTTACCCTGGGCAATGGTCAGCAAAAGGACGAAATTCTCGACCAGTTCATAACGGAAGTTGCTGCACCCTTCCGGGCTGACGGATAGCCAGACCATCCTCCCAAGCCGAGGCCACTAACTCGCCCCAGCCAAAAAGCCGAATGCTCGACCGGGCAATGTGGATTTCCCTCCTCATCCACACCAGCCTGCCGAGCATTCTGCGTAGCGACACTCTGACATAGTGATGTTGAAGAATTGTTGAAGAGCGGGCGAGGGATTTTGGCGCCAGCAAGTCACTACTGGTGGGACGACCGTTCAACACGCTTTTTGATGAAGGGCATCATCCAATTCATACCAAGCTGGTCAGCCAGTGTTGCTGCCTTGTCAAGGTGGCGACTTGCCTCACTCTGATTACCTCGCGACGCCTCTAGAGCCGCCATCACTCCCATGGTGCGCAGCTCATAGGGTCTTGCCTTGAGAGCGAGGTGAAGGTCTTGGGCCTCGCGAAGAAATGTCTCAGCCTGGTCGTGGTTCCCCAACAAGGTTGCTAAGCGCCCTAGAGCGAGTGAGCCACTTCCCATCAAGACCGAGCCATACACCATCGCTACCAGGCGATGCTCCGCCGGTAGGAGTACCGTGGCCAGCTGGCGTGCGGCTTCATGATCTTCAAAATGGTCAACAAGTTCGGCGTAGGTGGCCAGGGTCACGAACTGGATGACACCTTCGCCAGCGGGAAGTGGTGAATCTGAGACGTATTCGTTGATCAGGGTCTCGGCGTCATTGGTTCGGCCCGCGTGAATGAGAGAGAGGGCGAGGGGTAGGGCGAAGGCTGCACTCGGATAGCCGCTGAGCTTCCACTCCAACATGGAAACAACATCGGTTGCTTGGCCCCGCTCGCGGTGGAGTACGGCTAGCTGGATCCCCAAACTGTCCAGCATTGCATCACCGAACTGGGAATAGGACGCCATTGCGGACTGCAGGCGTTCATCAGCTTCGGTGAAATGGCCTTGGAAGATGGCAAGAGAAACAGCCATCGATTCAGCCGCCATCTGGGCGATGGGGTGGCCAGTCGAACGGCCAAGTGTTGCCACCTCGGCAATCTGTTCATCAACCTTTGTCAGGTCCCGCTGATCCAACGCCAGCACAAGGCCGAAAGCCCTGGTGCCCACTTCTAGGCCAAGCGCTCCGGTCTTCTTGGTGAGGACAATCGCCTGATCAAAAAGGTCTTGCCGGTCACTGAGTGAGAGCTGGCGCTGCAGGGTCTCAACCTTGTTGACCAGAGTGTCAAGCAATAACACATCGCTACCGCTAGCTGTAGCATCGGTGATCCCTTCCTCGACCAGGGTGAGCAGCTTGTCACTCTCGGGCAAGTCAAAGCAGTTGGAGGTGAAGGACACCAGAACGTCGATTCGCTGGGGATCAGTCTTGTCCAACACATCCAAACACTGCGACAGCATGTCTCGGGCCACGTCTGGGTGATTCCAATAGCCAAGCGACTCACGAATGAGAGCCTGGTCAGCAGTTTGGCCTCGCCCCGCGTAGGTAAGGGCGGCGATTGACATCCGGTAGACATCATTGGCTGAACATGCAAGCGCAAACCCCTCCTGAGCGAGGTCTTGGGCCCGTTGGTAGTGCTGGAAATGCTTGACTGACTGAGCAAGCGCGGTTAGCAAGTCGACTCGCAGGAGAGTGATTGATTGGGCTTTTCGCTCGCGAATTGGGAGGTGATCGGCCAGGGCGGCCAAACCTTGCTCAAACAGGCTGGATGCGCTGCGATGATCAAACAACCTGGTGCTGTCGTGTCCAGCACGGAGGGCGAATGTTGCTCCTTCTTTGGCTGAGCCTGCCGATGCCCCGGCCAAGAAATGAGACGCAAGCTCGGCGTTGCTGTCGGTGGTTTCGCTCAAAGCGGCACCAATCTTGGCGTGCAAGATTGAGCAACGAGGGGTGGACGCCCGGGCGATCAGTTGCTCTGCGATGAGCGCGTGGGTAAAGCGGAAGCGATCCGGAAACTCGGGGTGTTCCTCCAGGATTCGGGCGGCCATTGCCTCCTCAATCCGGTCCAGAACTAGATCGGATGGTTCATCGGAAACCTTGGCCAGCAAGGTCTCCGTGAAACCAGCGGGGCAGAGAGCTCCAATGGTGAGTAGCTCCTTGGAGCCAGCCTGCAGATCGAGAATTCGCCGATCGATTGCTTCCCCGATGGTTGGCACCTCTGAAACAGCTGCGTCCGCCGGGCTAGCTCGAAGCAGCTCGGTGACGAACAATGGGTTGCCGTCGGTCCTCTGGCGAAGCTCGCTGTTGTACTCAGCCGGTGAGGCTTTTCCGTGGATCTGGTGATAGAGCAGGCCAACTGACTCTGAGTCGAGGCCGGTCAATGCCAGTCGGACGGCTCCGGCGAGGCGCCCAAGGTCTGCCAGTTCCATCTGCAGATCACTCGGTACGGCCTCTGTTGTTCGCCAGGTAGCCAGAATTCGGATTCGATGTCCGGTGATGGCAGTGGCGGCGTATCGCAGCAGCCTAAGCGACTCGATATCGGCCCAATGGAGATCCTCAAAAACAAGAAGGACAGGGCGGGACTCACTAAGACGACGCAAGGCTTGGCTCACGGCATCGTACAAGGCCATTGGGTCAGCGACCGGGCCTGCTCCTTGACTCAGGGCCTGCTTGTTTTGGGCGGGCAGGAGGGTGGCGAGGTCAATGGCTCGCGGGCCAAGAACGTGCTGACGGTCCGTGGAGTCCAGAGGCTCCAGCAAGTCTCGTAGTATTGTGGTCCACGGGCGGTGGGTGTCGGCTTGTCCACCCTGACGGCAGCGGCCCCAAGCCGTTACGTAACCCATCTGCTTGGCGTCTTCTTCCATGACGTTGGCCAGGGCAGTCTTGCCAATTCCTGGCTCCCCAGTGAGAGCACCGAGCGGGTGTCGGGAATCGTTGAGCTTGAGCAGGTTCCCCAGGCGCCGGATTTCTTGTTCGCGACCAACCAGGCCAGGCCGCGTTCCTCCTTGATCCGAACTGTCAAGTTGCTTTGATGATGGTGAGTGCTGATCAAGAAGAGCCTGGTCATTGCAGAGGATCTGACTCTCAAGCTTCTGGAGGGCTGGTCCGGGTTCGAGTCCGAGCTCTTCAGCAAGCAGGCTGCGTACGGTCTGATATTCGGCCAGCGCCTCGGCCGTGCGGCCTGTGAGGTAGAGGGCCAGAATAAGAACCTCGTGATATGGCTCTCGGTAACGATCAGTGGCGATGAGGGGTCTTGCTTCAGCGATCACTTCCTGGTGGCGACCCGCAGCAACGAGGGATCGAAGTCGAAGCTCTTGGACCTCTGAGCGCAGGTCGGTGAGGACATCGCCCTCAGTCCTGAAGGTGGCTATCGGCCCGTGGTCGAGGTCGACTGAGCGCCAGAGTTCAAGTGCGGCAGTAGCAGCCTTGATGGTCTGAACATGATCGAGAGAGGCAAATTGGCGAACCTGATTGGCCAGTTGTTGAAAGAGGCGGGCGTCGACGTCTTCTGTTGGGACCTCCATCGCGTAGCCACCTGCTCGCGTCACAAGGATCTGGGGCTTTGCGCCGTTGGCCCGGTCTGGTTCCAGCAATTTGCGGAGGTGGGAAATATAGGACCTCAGGGTCACGTTTGGCTTTGCCGGAGGAGTGTCAGCCCAGACCAGATCAATCAGTCGATCGGTAGTGATCATCTTTCCCTCGGCCAAGATCAAGGCCAACAAGATGGTCTGGGGTTTCTCACCTCCGATGTCGACCGGTTTCCCGGCGACCGTGCACTTGATTGGTCCCAGGATTCGAAACATCATGGTCCAGCTCCAGACCCGGTGAGAGGTAGCACAGTAAGAGGTAGCACGGTAAGCGGTAGCACTATTGGTCAGCAGGTTCCGTGGCGAATCGACCAGTTGCTTGGCCATAAAGAGTACTTCGTTCTTCGCATACGCGCCCAAACACATAGTCTTGAAAGGCCAGTTCCTCGGGGCTCAGCTTGCTCCAGATTCGTTGCAACACGTCGTCATCCAATGAGCACAAAAGATCGGCGAGCTCACCCCTCTCATCTACCTCTGCCGGCGTGAGTTCACGACCCTCAATCGCAGATAGGAGTTCGGCTTGAGTCGGTTCGGGCTCGTCCTTGGAACAGGCTCCAAGAAGGGTAAGGCTTGCGACTAGGCAAGCTACGACGGCGGCCATTGGAGGAGTAGTTAGGTGGTGAAAATGGCCACCTGGGCGAACGAACACAAAAGAAATCGTACCCTAGGTCGTTGCTCGAACAGGTGTTCGCAATTACACTCCTGTGAGTTGCCGGTTCCTCACCCTTTGATGAGTCCTCTGATGAGTCAAATGATGGGCCTCCAGCAGCCACTGTCACACCCCGTCCTTAGTGTCGGTTCCCACATCCCCCATTTTGACGGACAGCCACCCATGGCAGTCCGTCGTAACCAACCAGATCGTCGACATCGACGTAAGAAGAGGAGTCCTCCGTGGAGAAGAACAAGGCATTGGACATGGCCTTAAGCCAGATCGAGAAGCAGTTTGGCAAGGGTGCGGTCATGAAGATGGGCGACAAATCGGGTATGGAGATCGAGACGATTTCCACCGGTGCCCTTGCCTTGGACATCGCACTCGGCGTCGGTGGACTACCGCGTGGCCGCGTGGTCGAGATCTTTGGCCCAGAGGCTTCCGGCAAGTCGACCATGGCAATGCATGTTGTGGCCGAGGCCCAACGTAATGGCGGTTCGTGTGCCTACATCGACGCCGAGCATGCCATGGATCCGACCTATGCCCGCGCCATCGGTGTTGATGTTGACGAATTGCTCATCTCCCAGCCAGATACTGGTGAGCAAGCCCTGGAGATTTGTGACATCTTGGTTCGCTCTGGTTCCATGGACGTGATTGTTATCGACTCGGTTGCCGCTCTGACTCCCCGGGTTGAGCTCGAAGGCGAGATGGGTGACGCCCATGTTGGCTTGCAAGCTCGCTTGATGTCGCAGGCCCTCCGCAAGCTGACAGCCAATATGAACAAGTCCGACACCATCGTGATCTTCATCAACCAGCTCCGAGAGAAGATTGGTGTCATGTTCGGCTCGCCCGAAACAACACCTGGCGGTCGGGCCCTCAAGTTCTATAGCTCGGTTCGTTTGGACATTCGACGGATTGAAGCCCTGAAAGATGGGGGTGAGATTGTCGGCAACCGTACCCGTATCAAGGTGGTCAAAAATAAGGTTGCACCGCCGTTCCGCCAGGCCGAATTTGACATCATGTACGGCAAGGGCGTGAGTCGTGAGGCTTCCATTCTTGATATTTCTGTCGAGCAGAACATTGTCAAGAAATCGGGCGCTTGGTACACCTATGAAGGTGAACAGATCGGCCAGGGACGGGAGAATGTCAAGAAGTTCCTCACGGCCAACCCGGATCTGATGATGGAAATTCAAGACAAGGTTCTGAAGGCCGTTGGCCTTATCGAAGACCCTTCAGCCAAAGACGACACAGCCGAAGTCGATCTGACAGTGGTTGAGGATGCAGCTCTGGATGAACCAATCACCTTGAAGTGAGTAGAGACTTGGCCAGAAGCGCTAAGAAGTGCAGCGCTGACCATCTAGTATCGACGCGATGCTCAAAGCTGCAATCTTCGATATGGATGGACTTCTGGTCGAGTCAGAGTCTCGGTGGCGACAAGCCGAGGAAGAGGTATGTGCCGACCTCGGCTTGTCGCTAACCACCGCCGACTTCGACAAGACGATGGGTGTCCGAATGCGGGAGGTGGCCGACCTGTGGTTCCAGTGGGATCCATGGGTCGGTCCAACTCCGGCTGAGGTTGCAACTCGTGTTACCGATCGAGTGATTGAACTGAACGGCGATGCTGTTCCTCTCCCCGGTGTCCTGCAGGCGCTCGACCGTTTCGAGGAGGCTGGCCTTCGTCTGGCCGTCTGCTCATCCTCTGATCTGCGGATGATCGAGCCCGTCCTGGAGGTCTTGTGCATTCGTGACCGATTTGAAGTTGTGCACTCGGCCGAAAACGACGTGTTTGGCAAGCCCCACCCGATGCCGTACCTGGAGACCGCGACGTTGCTGGGTGTGAACTCAGCCCAGTGCATCGCCCTCGAAGACTCAGTTGCTGGCACGGTGTCGGCCAAGGCCGCGGGAATGCAGGTCATCTCTGTTCCCGACAGTGGCTCGTGGGGGAGTGCCCAGTTCGGTATCGCTGATGTCGTGCTTCACTCGTTGGAACAGCTGGATGCTGGTGTCCTCACCGCACTCGCTGATGGGGTACCGATGCCGGCGCTGTCTCGACCACGCTTCCATCTGGCCTTCGGGGTGGATGACCTAGCTCAAGCTCGCTGGTTTTATGGTGAGGTCCTTGGATGTCGAGAAGGACGTTCAGATACTCGCTGGGTAGATTTTGACTTCTGGGGTCACCAGATTGTTGCTCACCTCACCGAACCCAGGACCGATGCAGTTGCAACCAGTGATGTAGACGGACATCAGGTGCCCGGACAACACTTCGGACTGATCTTGCCTGCACATGCATGGATCGATCTCGTGACTCAACTCAAGGCAGCTGACATACCCTTCGTCATGGAACCCACCGTTCGCTTTGAGGGCCAACCGGGCGAGCAGCGAACCTGCTTTGTTTTGGACCCGGCGGGGAATGCGCTGGAGCTCAAATCCGTTCTTGATGACCGGCTGGTGTTTTCAGCCAACCAGACAACAACATAGGAGTACTAGCATGCAGCTTGGAATGGTTGGCCTCGGCCGTATGGGAGCGAACCTGGTTCGCCGGCTTCATCGTGCCGGTATTGCCTGCGTCGTCTATGACCGAGATCCCGCAATCGGTGAAGGGCTTGAAGCTGAAGGAGTAGCTACTGCTGCTTCGTCACTGGCCGACCTTGCCGCCAAGCTTGAGGCCCCACGGGCAGTGTGGGTCATGGTTCCTGCCGCCTTCGCGGGCGCAGTCGTAATGGACATGGCGGAGAGCTTGGATCCAGATGACATTGTTATTGACGGCGGGAACACCCACTATCCCTTAGATATTGAGCGGTTCGATGTCTTGTCTCGGCGAGGAATTCATTATTTGGACGTTGGGACCAGTGGCGGGGTCTTCGGACTCGAACGCGGCTATTGCCTGATGATTGGCGGAGAAACCGAACCAGTCCAGCGATTGGATTCGGTCTTTGCCGCTCTCGCCCCGGGGATCGAGGCGGCCGAACGGACTCGGGGGCGCGAGGGCGAAGCGGAGACGGAAGAATCTGGCTACCTGCATTGTGGCCCTGCCGGTGCTGGCCACTTCGTGAAGATGGTTCACAACGGGATTGAATATGCCGTGATGCAGTCCTACGCGGAAGGGCTCGGCTTGTTGGACAAGGCCAATGTTGGCAGTGCCGACAGAGAACACGACGCGGAGACCGCCCCACTTGGCGACCCGCGACTCTTCCAGTACGACATCGACGTCGCCGCAGTCACCGAGCTCTGGCGCCGCGGCAGTGTGGTCGGCTCCTGGCTGTTGGACTTGACCGCAGCAGCACTCAACGAAGATCCCAATCTGGATTCCTTCCAGGGCCATGTTTCGGATTCGGGCGAGGGGCGTTGGACTGTGCTGGCCGCGGTTGAATCGGGTGCGCCAGTGCCGGCAATCGCTGATGCCCTCTTTAGTCGCTTTTCCTCTCGTGGCAACGCCGACTTTGGAAACAAGGTTCTCTCGGCCATGCGCTCAGAATTTGGGGGGCACAAGGAGAAGGACGCTGAGCAATGAGCATCTCGGACACAGCAGATGTATCTGATGCACTAGTGCTCTTCGGAATTACCGGAGACCTGGCTCGCAAGAAATTGTTTAGCGCTCTCTACAAGCTGGAAGCTGATGGGTTACTGGGTTGCAAGATTATCGGTGTTGCTTCTTCCAAGTGGACAACAGAAGAATTGATTGGCAACGCCAAAGAGGCCCTCATTGCCGCTGGCATGGAAATTGACGAACGAGTCTTTCAGAGTCTGGCCAAGCGATTCGCCTATGTGTCCGGCGACTACCGTGAGCCCGAGACATTCGAGCGAGTGGCGGCCAAACTCGGCGACGCAAAAACCCCCGTCTGCTACCTGGCCATTCCCCCCTTCCTCTTTGAAACCGTGATCAACGGCTTGGCCAGTGCGGGGATCAACCATGGCCGAGTGGTTCTGGAGAAGCCCTTTGGACGGGACCTCGTCTCGAGTCGAGAGTTGGACAAGTCCCTCCACCAGCACTTTCCCGAAGAGCGCATCTACCGCATTGACCATTTCTTGGGCAAGGAGCCCGTCCTCAACATCCTGGTCTTCCGATTCGCCAATGCCATCCTGGAACCGCTCTGGAACCGCCACTACATCAGCAACGTCACCGTCACCATGGCCGAAGACTTCGGCGTTGAAGGTCGGGGCAAGTTCTATGACGAGGTCGGCACCTTGCGTGACGTCGTCCAGAATCACCTCCTCCAGATCGTTGCCCTCTTGGCCATGGAGCCACCGGTTTCTGATGACTCTGATGCCATGAGTGATGAAGTCGTGAAGGTCCTTCGGTCGATGAAGCCGCTGGATCCGAGCAAGGTTTGGCGGGGTCAGTACGAAGGCTTTCTCGATGAGGCAGGCGTAGCCGATGGCTCCGATACAGAGACCTTCATCTCACTGGAGTGTGAGGTGGACTCCTGGCGCTGGGCTGGGGTGCCATGGATAATCCGAACCGGCAAGGCAATGAGCGAGACCGTCACCGAGGCCGTAATCGAGTTCACTCGGCCACCTCGACCGCTCTTTACCGACGCCAGTTGTGCCCCGGAGCCGAATCGGCTTCGGTTTGTGATGAAGCCGAATGACATCATCGAGTTTGAGATGCAAGCCAAGCAACCTGGAAGCAAGCTTCTGAGCGAAACTGTGAGTTTGGAAGTGGACCACCGTGGCATGGAATTTGGTCCCAGTCCCTATCACCGACTCATTGGTGATGCCTTGGTCGGGGACCGCAAGCTCTTTGCTCGCTCAGACCAGGTTGATGCTGCGTGGCGTATCGTGCAGCCAGTGATCGACTCGCCGGTACCTGTCCAAAGCTACCCCTATGGAGCGAACTATCCGGAAGGACAGTATCTGGAGGGGCAGTATCCGGAGGGCTCAGTGGAATGACTGAGCCCTCGGTTGTCATCGATCTGGGTGGAACCCATCTTCGAGCTGCTCTGGTGTCCGCTGACGGCGAGATTCTCCGTCGCTGCCAACAAGACACACCCCAAGACGAAGAAGAACCCGCAACCCTGCTGGGTTTGATGGAAACGGTCGTGAGCGGCACGGGAGCCAGCCAAGCATCGATCGGGGTTCCTGGGGTTGTTGACTATGACGTTCAACGTCTGCTGACCGCACCCAACCTTCCCCAAAGCTGGATTCACCGCCTGAATGCTGACTGGTTGTCTGAACGCTCCGGCTTGCGTGTGAGTATGGCAAACGACGCCGATCTTGCGGCCGTCGGGGAGGCAACGTTTGGTGCAGGAAAGGGATGTCGAGATGTTGTCTACGTCACCATCTCAACTGGTATCGGTGCTGGCGTTGTCCTGAACGGCAAGCTTCTGGCTGGCCGCTTCTCTGGTGGTGAGATCGGGCACTCGATTGTCGACCGTGTGATGAGTTCGCAGGGCAAAGACGGGACGGTGGAAGGCCTCGGTTCGGGTTCGGCCCTGAGTCTGGCCGCAAGCCGAGCTGGCCTTGACATTGACGGGGCAGAGCTGGTCGAACGGGTTCGAAGTGGTGATGACCTGGCAACCAAGGTGTGGACTTCCGCCATTGGAGCCGCAGCATTTGGCATTGTGAACTTGTGCTGGGTCGTTACTCCCCAGCTTGTTGTTGTCGGTGGAGGAGTTGGCATGAATAGTGATCTTGTTCTCCCTGTGGTTCGCCAACACATTGATGACTATGGACCATCTGAGGTGCCAGTGGGTGTTGTCAAAGCGGCCCTGGGAGATGATGCAGCCCTGATCGGCGGTGCCGCCTGGTGGGAAGCCATTGGACGGGCATGAAGGGTTGAGGTCGGCGTGGGCGAAGAAGTGAACCAGCAATTGTCCGCTTCGTTGGACTCGCGGGCGAGTCTGCATCGTGTCGCAGTCTTCGCTGCTGAGGATTGGGCGGTACGTGCTGCGGACCTCTTTGCCGATGCCATTCATGAGGTTCTGTCCCGTCAAGAGCGATGCACGGTAGCCCTGAGCGGAGGGACGACTCCAGCTCCTGTGCTGGCCGAGCTCGCAACGCGAAAGCTTGCCTGGGATCGAGTGATCCTGACCCAGGTCGATGAACGAATCGCACCAATTGACTCGGGTAACCGAAACATTGTTGGGCTACGCGAGGCCTTTAGCGAACTACCGGTGACTTGGATCCCTATGCCAGTTGAGCAGGACGATCTTGTCGCAGCTGGAAATGAGTTTGTGGAGCAGCTTTCAGATGTCGCCGGTAGCCCCCCAATACTGGATGTTGTTCACCTGGGTCTTGGCGGCGACGGCCACACGGCCTCGCTTGTCCCCGACGATCCGATCTTGAGCGTCCTTGACAGAGATATCGGGATAACGAGTTCCTACCAGGGCACTCGACGTCTGACGATGACGCGGCCAATGCTGGAACGTGCCCTTCTTGTGCTCTGGCTGGTGGCTGGGCCGGCGAAAGCTGA
>VAPK010105717.1_pt1 | contig 14269 bp, 11 predicted proteins | sample 3395031 | NCBI WGS metagenome assembly VAPK01 (sample SAMN08290443, study PRJNA428436) | hydrothermal vent metagenome | isolation source: Deep-sea hydrothermal vent chimney 1 | place: Pacific Ocean: Juan De Fuca Ridge | reverse complement strand
TTGATCTTTCATCTATTGTCTGATTTTGGCTAATTTTAGCCCTGCCTGCGTTATTTTTTACTATCAATGGAGTGCATTGATACGTAAAAAATGCCTTGTCATGACTAAAATTTTCTCAAAATCAGCCTAACATCTGAAAGATCAACAGTCCCTAGGTATTTAGCTATATTTGAAAAGGGAGTATTAAACCAGTTTTGTGTATATAAAAGAGTAATTTACCTGCTATGTAGGGCATATATGAAATTAGTCATATGATGTATGTGGCATGGAGTGGTGGTGAGGAATACTATAAAGTTTGAGTCAATTCCATGCTGAGCATCAACCGCAGATGAGCGATAACTTATTGATTATCAGTTAATTTTTCTGTAATTGTTAATGTGTGTAACAGCTTTGGCTTACTTCAGGATATTGGGTTGGCAAAGGATAGTAAGATAAATCTGCGTAACGTATGATTTCACATTGTTTTATTATACTTGCCCTGCTTATCCATGACAGCTTGCCAGTTCTCGATCCCGTTGAATAACCGTTACATATACTATGCTTAAGACTGAGCTGAGGCAGGGGGCTGGCTGGAAAGTAATAAGTTATTAAAAACAACAAGATAAAGGGTTTTATGGTAAGCTCGCAAATGTCAAAAGACAGGTCACTTACCATTAAATATGAGCAGGTGAGGTCGAGATAGCGACCTAAGCAAAAGCCGCATCCACGCTGGGGTATTGTCAGAATTTCCAGAAAGAAAAAGAATTAAGGTATAAACCGGTACTAAACTTTATACCGATACCCGGTCATAGCCGTCCTGATCAGACGCATGTAGAGGCAGGAAATAAAAGGATATTGCATGCTTTAATCAGTGTGCGTTTTTAATTAATTTAGTTTTAAAGTAATAGTCGTTTTCTAGAAAGGTGGTTATATGAGTGCAAGTAAAAGGTTGTTGGGGTTAGCACTAGGTCTATTGTTGTTAATAGGGTGTAGCAGCCATCCATTGTTGGAGCAGGCAAGTTATAAAAGCAGCACACCCATGTATATCATTGGCCCAGGAGACACGGTTAATATTTTTGTTTGGGGAAATGAAGAGCTGTCTTCATCTGTGCCAGTACGACCTGATGGGAAAATCACAACACCGCTAGTCGAAGACGTACCGGCCAGTGGTAAAACCTCAGCTCAGTTAGCTCGAACAATGGAGAAGCGTCTTAAACGATATATAAAAAATCCGATAGTGACGGTTATCGTTACAGATTTTGTTGGTCGATATGATGAGCAGGTACGAGTTATAGGTGAGGCAGAAACACCGCAGGCGATATCATATAAAGAAAATATGACCTTGCTTGATGTGATGATAGCGGTTGGAGGCTTATCTGAATTTGCTTCTGGTAACAGGGCAATAATTGCACGTAAAGTTGATGGAAAGTTGAATCAATATGGCGTGAGAATTGATGACCTAATTAAAGACGGTGACATATCAGCTAATGTCGATATATATCCAGGGGACATTGTGATAATACCCGAAGCATGGTTCTAAGTCCTGGGGTTACTCAATAAGTTGGCAGATGTTAATTGAATTCATTATTGAATAATCAGTAGCACAAATCGTTATCTAAACAGGATTTATTTTCAGATATGTATGAAGTATTACAACAGGTACTAAGTTATTTGCGCAGTATGTGGCGTTATCGCTGGTATGCGCTTCTGTTGTCGTGGGCTATCGTAATGATTGGTTGGTATAAGGTTTACCAGATGCCTGATTTATATTCGGTAAGTGCCAAAGTGCATATAAATACAGAGTCCATTTTGCGCCCGTTGTTACGGGGATTGGCAATAGAGCCAAATTTACCGCAACGTATGCGGCTAATTACGAGGACTTTATTGAGTCGGCCTAACATGGAAAAACTAGCGAAAATGTCAGCGCTAGATATGAGCACTAATAATCCTGAGCAATTTGAGCGCCTGGTTGGCGCCATACAGAGTGGAATCTCACTAACCAGTTCAAGATCAGCAGAAAATATTTACACCATTTCATATACGGATAAGAATCCAGAATTAGCGCAAAAAATTGTACAAAACTTACTTGATATTTTCATTGAAAGCACCCTGGGGCAATCAAAAGAGAGTTCTGATACCGCGCAGAAATTTCTGCGAGAGCAGCTTAGCGACTATGAAAAACAACTAAAGTTATCAGAGGATGAGTTAAAAGATTTTAAGAGGAAAAAAGCCGCCTATATGCCGACCATTGGTAAAGGTTATTTTGATAGTTTGCAAAACATCAGGAATAAAAAAAGAGAAGCCGAATTGCTGCGTAATGAAGCAAACAATCGACGTGATGAATTAAGAAGGCAAATAGCAGGTGAAGAACCTGTATTTGGTTTTGGCTCGATTACAACTACAGGTGTACGTCATCGTAATGATGCGAAGATACAATCTTTACAGGAAAGCTTGGACTCTCTGTTGTTACAGTTTACAGATTTACATCCAAAAGTGATTACCTTGCAAGCAAGCATAAAAAAACTAAAAAAACAGAAAGAACAAGATTTGGCCGAAAACTCACAAGTGGTAATGCAACAGCCGGGGCTTGAGAAAAATCCGGTTTACCAGCAACTGAAAATATCTTTAGCCGAAGCTGAAGCGCAGGTTGCAGCTTTAAGCGCCAGGGTTAGAGAGTATAGCAAGCGGGAAAAAGAATTAGAGAAAATGGTAGACACTCTGCCTCAGGTCGAAGCTGATTTAAAAAGATTGAATCAAAATTATGAACAAAATTTACGTAAATATAATGAGTTTCATGAAAGAAGTGAAACCGCCAAATTATCCGAAGAAGTAGAACAAGCGGGTGATGGTGTAAAAATAAAAATAATAGAGCCACCACGTATTCCGCGGGAAGCTTCCGGCCCCAACCGAGGTTTATATAATTCACTGGTATTTGTATTTGGATTGGCGGGCGGGCTGGGTATTTCATTTTTGGTCGCACAAATCAGACCCGTTGTTTATGATCAACGTACTTTGCGAAAAATAACCGGGCTTCCAGTTTTTGGTGAAGTCAGCAATGTGATGACAGATGTTTTTATTCACAAAAAGAAAATTGAGTATCTTGGTTTTAGTGTGTCATTGATCGTTTTGTTAGTCGCCTATGGCGGGATTATGTATATAGAGCAATATGGCCTTTAGGTTTAATTGTAAGAGTAAGACATGAATAGTATCGAAAAAATCATTGATAAGCTTAAAAGTCAGGATGCCTCAGCTAAAGTTGTGAGACCCTTAAATAAAACTATTGAAAATAATCAGTATGCCCCGCAGAAACAAAAACATGTTGTACGTAACAAAAATGAAATTATTCAGTTAGATGAAGATTATTTGAAAGAAAATGGATTTCTGACAAAGGATGATTTGAATACAAAAAAAGCGGAAGAGTATAGAGTTATAAAGCGCGCACTCTTAAATAATGCATGGGGAAAGGGCGCGGTTAGTGTGGAAAAGGGCAATATTATTACCGTATTGAGCGCTTTGCCGGGTGAAGGGAAGACGTTCACTGCAATAAATCTTGCGATTAGCCTGGCAATGGAGCGAAACAGCACTGTATTGCTCATTGATTCGGATGTTACAAAACCATCAGTGTCAAAAATATTTAAAGTGCGTAAAAATATAGGGCTCCTGGATATATTGCTGGATGAAACTTTGGATATTGGGGATGCGATATGTAGAACTACTATTCCTAAATTAAATTTTATTCCTGCAGGGACGATGAACGACCATGCGGCAGAGTTGTTAGCTAGTAATAGAATGGGTGAATTTATAGAGGAAATATCTAAAAGGTATCACGATAGAATTATTTTGATTGATGCGCCACCCATACTGGCTACAAGTCATTCTACTATTCTTGCTCAATTAGCGGGACAAATTGTACTTGTAGTTGAGTCGGGTTCAACTTTGCAGGATAAAGTAATTGAAGCCTTAAGCTTTATTGAGAGAGATAAAGTAATAGGTTTGGTTCTTAACAAGAGTCGCAGAATGTTTACTATGGATTATTACGGATCATATGGTGAAGCGACATTGAGTCATGAAGAAAATAACAAATAACAATATTCAGCCAATCAAAATATCCGCTTGCTCTAGTTTTAAACTCATCCTGATAATTGTTTTTCTGGGTGCCACAAATTGGCTATCTGCAGCAGAGTGGGAGCGAGATTATGGTGTTGGCGCGACATTACATTATATAGATAATATAGGTCTTGCTGGGCCTGGACTTGAGCAGGCTGATACGGCTCTGGAAACTACACCCTATATTTCTGCGCAGGCCGTGAGCGGAAGAACAAATTTAGATTTATATTATCAGCTTCAAGCAATAAATTATGCCGAAAATGATGATGCAAATACCGTCTATCATCAACTGTATGCGGATATGAACATGGAATTGTTTAAAGAATTTCTCTTTATGGATGTTCGCGCCACAAATTCACAAAACATTATTTCAACTGCAGGCAAGGTGCCGGTGGATAATGTTTCTATTTCAACAAATAGAACGGACGTTTCAACTTTTTCGGTTAGTCCGTATATATCAAAAAATTATTCTGGGAATATTAAAATGTTACTACGTGTAACATTTAATAAAACAAAATATGATGATGAATTTGTCACTAATATTGGCTCAGATGTTGAAAATAAAATTTATAATTTTGCACTGAGTAATGCGGCAAAATCACATTTTTCATGGCAGCTTGATTTGAACCGGGATGAGTTTAGTACCAATGTTGTCAGTAAAAATTATTATGAGGTTAAATCAATGACCGTGTCATATGGTGAAAGTAGCCAGCTGAGACCCTATGCAGTCGTTGGTGATGAAGATAATAGTATATATCAGTCGACCATGAATTCCGGTGGAGGTTTTTGGAGTGTCGGATTGAAGTGGAACCCCACACCGAGAACCGCCATATCTGCTTCCGGGGGGCAACGCTTTTATGGTGATAGTAAAACATTCGCCTGGGAAACACAGGGACGAAGACTAAAATTAGTGATCGACTACAATGAGGCAGTGACGTCATCATCTACATTATTTAACAGGCAGAGTCTTGGACAGGTTGAAGGCGATGGGAGTTCAAATGACTTTATTGATATTACAGACACAGTATTTGTTAGTAAAAAATATTCGTCTTCAATAAATTACAAAAAATCTAAAACAACAATAAGCTGGCGAGTTTTTAATGAAGAAAGAAGTTTTGTTTCTTCTGGAGAGGTTCAAAAATATCAGGGTTCTAATCTAAGTTTAGCATTGAGAGTGGGTGCAAGGACAACGGTTAAAATGAATGCAAATTGGTTTAGAAATAAGAGTGAAAGTGAATTATCAAATAATATTATAGGCTTCGCGTTGAGTGGGCTGCGCAATATATCAGATAAAATAAGTGGTGAAATAGGTTACAGGTATAGAGACAATGAGGTGGACGGGCCTACTGTTGGCTATGTTCAAAATGTTGTTTTTGCAAATTTAACTGCAAGTTTTAAATAATCGTGGACAATAAAAAAACGCAAGATAATATTGTCAATGCGATGACAGTTGATGTCGAAGACTATTTTCAAGTTTCCGCCTTTGAAAAATATGTGGATAAGTCAAATTGGGACAAATATGAAGTAAGAGTTGAATACAATACAAATAGAATTCTTGATATTTTTGAAGAAGCCGGCATAAAAGCAACGTTCTTTATTTTGGGTTGGGTAGCAGAACGATATCCCTCTCTGGTTAAACGGATTGCAGCGGAAGGCCATGAAGTTGCTAGCCATGGATATGAGCATATTCGTGTGATAAACCAGACGCCTGATGAATTTAGACAAGACGTAATCAAAACGAAGGGAATTCTTGAAGAACTTTCTGGCGTTGAAGTAAAGGGCTATCGAGCAGCAAGTTATTCAATTTGTACGAAAAATCTGTGGGCATTAGAAGTGTTAGCAGAAACAGAACACAAATACAGTTCAAGCATATATCCCATTAAGCACGATTTATATGGAATTCCTGATGCCCCCAGGTTTGCCTATCGGCCAAATGGTGACGATGGTATTTTAGAAATACCGATTACGACGTTGGAACTTGGAAAAAAGAGATTTCCATGTGGTGGCGGTGGATTTTTCAGACTATACCCATATATGTTTTCAAAAATGGCTTATCGGCATATAAACTCCAGAAATAAACAAGCGGGAATTTTTTATTTCCATCCGTGGGAAATAGATCCACAGCAACCAAAACCGATTTCTAATTTAGATTTTAAGACAAAGCTACGACACTACTTGAATTTAAATAAAACGGAATCAAGAATTAAAATGTTATTACGCGATTTCTCATGGGGTCGCATGGATGAAATATTTTTAGTAGATGAAAAATAGTTACGTATATTTAAAGTGAGACTTATTTGTTGTGAGTGTAATTAAAAATTTAACAAACGATCTTTTCCCGAAATGGAACCGCTATGTCGAAAATAATCCAAACGGAACATTTTTTCACCTGGCTGGCTGGAAAACCATAATAGAAGAAGGTGCCGGGCACAAAACATATTTTCTATTTGCTGAAGATGAAGGCGAAATTACCGGCGTACTGCCTATGGCGGAGGTCTCAAGTATAATCTTTGGAAAATCATTAGTGTCGACACCATTCTGCGTTTATGGTGGTGCCATTGCGAATGATGATAAAACGATGGATATGCTATATCAAAAAGCAAGTGAGATAGCAAAAGAATTGAAAGTTGATTATTTTGAAACGCGGCATTCAAAAGGTAAGTACAGGGAATGGCCAGAAAAGGATTTGTACGTAACGTTTAGAAAAAAAATGAGTGCTGATCCTGAAGAGAATATGGCTGCTATCCCAAGAAAGCAGCGCGCCATGGTGAGAAAAGGAATAAAGGCAGGTCTTAGAACTGAAATAACAGAAGAGGTGGATGATTTTTATAAAATATATTCACTAAGTGTTCGCAATCATGGAACCCCGGTATTTGCAAAAAAATATTTTAAAGTGTTGAAAAGAATGTTTCCTGAACAATGTGAAATGAGGGTGGTATATAAGGGAAATATTGCGGTAAGCACAGTTATGAGCTTTTACTTTAGAGACGAGGTTTTGCCATATTATGGTGGGGGCACGCTTGAGGCAAGGAACACCAAGGCATTTGATTTTATGTATTGGGAAATAATGAAAGATTCATGCGTAAAAGGTTATCGAATTTTTGATTATGGCCGAAGCAAAAAAGGAACAGGCTCGTATAGTTTCAAGAAAAACTGGGGATTTGTACCAGAGCCGCTTTCATATCAATACGATCTTATTAATACGGACTGCATTCCTGACGTTAATCCATTAAATCCAAAATACCAGATTTTTATTAAAATATGGAAGAAATTACCACTTCCAATTGCCAACACCTTTGGTCCATATTTAGCTAAAAATCTTGGTTAAATAGTGGAGTCATTACTTTATATAGTTCATCGAATTCCTTATCCGCCCAATAAAGGCGATAAGATTCGTTCGTATAATATTTTTAAGCATCTCACGCAAAGATATAATGTATATCTGTGTGCGTTTGTTGACGATGAACATGACTGGCAATATATAGATTATTTTAAAACACGTTGTGCGGACTCATTTTTTATAAAATTGAATCTGAGGCAGGCAAAATTATCGAGTTTAACGGGGCTGCTGTCAGGCCAATCCCTTTCTGTTGTGTATTATAAAAATAGAAAATTTAAAGAGTGGATTGATAACACTATAAAGAAAAATTCAATTGATAAAGTTTTGGCTTTTTCATCACCAATGGCTCAATATATTGATGAAAAAACCATGTGTAAAAAGACGAAAATAATGGATCTTGTTGATATAGATTCAGATAAGTGGCGACAGTATGCATTATCGAAAAAATGGCCGGCGCGCTGGATATATCAACGCGAGGCGAAAAAGCTTTTTAAATATGAGAAGGAAATAATTGCATCTTTTGATAAAACCACGCTGGTTTCAGAAGATGAAGCTAATTTATTAAAAAAATTAGTACCTGAATATAAAGCTAAAATTAGCTATTTTTCGAATGGAGTAGATACGAACTATTTTTCTCCACACGAAAAATACGAATCCCCCTATTTGGGAGAAGAGAAAATTATAGTGTTTACAGGGGCAATGGACTACTGGGCCAACATTGATGCCGTAAAATGGTTTGTGCAACACATCTTCCCTGCTATCAGAGAACAGATCAGGAACGCCGTGTTTTATATTGTTGGAAGTAATCCTGCAACTGAAGTTCAGGCACTGGAAAAGATAGCGGGAGTTACAGTAACCGGCTCAGTGGTAGATATAAGGCCTTATGTATATTATTCGGACTTGGTTGTTGCACCTTTAAGAATCGCCAGAGGGATTCAAAATAAAGTGCTCGAAGCAATGTCGCTGGCAAAGCCTGTGCTGGTAACTTCAGCCGCAGCAGAGGGAATAGAGGCAAGCCCTGACAAACACCTGTTTATTGAAAATGGTGAACGGGAATACCAGCAACGCGCTGTTGAGATACTTGAAAGCAGGGTGGATAAAAAAGTGGCCGAGCAAGCAAGAGCCCTGGTGGTCGAAAATTATTCATGGACAAGTAAATTAGAAATGTTAGATATGTTATTGGAAGAAAAAAATATTGAATAGTTACTTCAGTGCTGTGAGCAAGACAGGTTTCTGCATAAAACGCTTGTATACATTTCCCATAGATGTGCGCCTTGCTAGAGGCGACGGTTACAGCTTAGAAATAACGGGTTAAGAGTGCGTCATTGAAAATGAATACTGCTGCAAAACCACTTATTGCTCACATTATCCATCGCCTGGATGTTGGCGGGCTTGAAAATGGCCTGATTAATTTAATTAACAATATGTCTGAATCTAAATATCGGCACGTAATTATATGTATGACGGAATATACGAATTTTAGATATAGGCTGAATGACAATAACATTGAGATTTTTCAATTATTGAAATGTGACGGAAAAGATTTAGCTGTATTTTACAGGTTATGGAAGTTGCTTAGAAAGCTGCGTCCCGATATTGTGCATACGCGAAATCTTGGAACGCTGGAATGTGTCGTTCCCGCATTACTTGCGGGGGTAAATATACGCATACATGGTGAGCATGGCCGTGACATGCTGGATATAGATGGGACTAATAAAAAATACATAACATTACGGAAAATATTAAAGCCTTTTGTAAGTAGGTATATTGCTTTATCAAAAGATCTTGAATCCTGGTTGCACCATTCTATTGGTGTTAAGCAGGCTAAGATACGACAATTATACAATGGAGTTGATGTTAATAAATTTTCACCTAGAGAAGTAACGAAACATAAAATTCCAGATAAATATTTTGTTGGGCAGGATGTAAAAATTATCGGTACAGTTGGTAGAATAAGCGGGGAAAAAGATCAGTTTAGCCTTGTTCTGGCTATGGCCGAAGTATTTAAAAGGCAACCAGAATTAACAAATGTTCTTCGTCTAATAATTATTGGCGATGGTCCTTTGTTTTCAGAGCTGGAACAACTGGTACGGGAAAAAGGTTTGCAGGATTATATTTGGCTGGCGGGTGCTAGAGATGATATACCTGAATTATTTAACGAGATGAAACTATTTATTTTACCTTCTCTTGGAGAAGGTATATCGAATACTATTCTTGAAGCGATGGCATCTGGCTTGCCCGTTATCGCAACGAATGTGGGTGGTAATCCAGAGCTTGTTATTGAAGGAAAAACTGGAACATTAGTGCAGCCGAAAATGCCAGATGAACTTGCAGATAAAATAATAGAGTTTCATCAGCAACCATATTTATTTAGTGAATATGGTAGGGCGGCGAAAAAACGAATTGAAAAAGAATTTAGTCTGGATGCAATGGTAAGGCGTTATATTTCAGTATATGACGATATGATTAACGTGTGATTGTTTGTTAATAGTCACCTCTAATTTATAAAGAAATAAAAATATGTGCGGTATTGTTGGAATATTTGATTTGTCGGGTTCATCTGAAATTGACCGTGAGCAACTGTCAACGATGAATGAAACGCAATTTCATCGTGGTCCAGATGAGGGGGGCTTGCACACAGAACCGGGCGTGGGTCTTGGCCATCGACGCCTCTCGATAATCGATTTGTCATCTGGGCAACAGCCATTATTTAATGAAGATAACTCGGTGGTAGTTACCTATAACGGTGAAATTTATAATTTTAAGGTGTTAATGGCCGAGCTAAAAAATTATGGTCATATATTTAGAACGCACTGCGACACGGAAGTTATAGTTCATGCATGGGAGGAATGGGGAGAACAGTGCGTAAACCATTTCCGTGGAATGTTTGCTTTTGCGATTTGGGATAGAAATAAACAGACTCTCTTTATAGCGCGTGACAGATTAGGGATTAAACCTCTATATTATGCTGAATTGGACAATGGTCTATTTATTTTTGGCTCTGAACTAAAATCACTATTGGCTCATTCTTTATTGAAAAAAAGAATAGACCCTTGCGCGGTCGAAGACTATTTTGCATTTGGATATATTCCCGAACCACGATCTATATACTGCGGTGTAAAAAAATTACCCCCGGCACATAGTCTGACTCTTCGACGAGGGAAGCCGGTAAAAGATCCCGTAGAATTTTGGGATGTGCCTTACAAGGAAGTGCAAGTTGGTGATGAAAATGACATTGAACACGAACTTATTGAACGCCTGCGTGAAGCAGTTGATGTAAGGTTAGTTTCAGAAGTTCCGCTGGGGGCTTTTTTATCCGGTGGTGTTGACTCCAGTGCTATAGTCGCTTTGATGGCACAACTCAATCCTGATGCGCCCGTAAATACATGTTCGATAGGTTTCGGTGATCCAAAATATAATGAGACTGAATTTGCAAAAATAGTTTCTGACCGTTATAAAACGAACCATTATGAAGAATATGTTAAGTCAGAAGATTTTGATCTTATAGATACTTTGGCTGGCATGTATGACGAACCCTATGCTGATAGCTCAGCTATTCCCACGTATCGGGTTTGTGAATTAGCCAAGAAAAGAGTAACGGTTGTACTTTCGGGTGATGGCGGGGATGAGAACTTTGCAGGCTATCGGCGTCACCGTTGGCATATGAATGAAGAAATGATTCGTGGGCGTTTACCACACTTTGTACGAGGGCCGCTGTTTGGTTTTCTTGGGCGGCATTATCCCAAGCTGGATCGAGCGCCCAAAATATTCCGAGCTAAATCAACGTTCCAGGCACTTGCGCGTGATAGCGTGGCGGCATATATGCACAGTATGTCGATAGTGTACGATGATTTAAGAACGCCACTTTTTTCTGATAGCTTCAAAAAAGATTTGGCTGGCTATCATGCGGAGGAAGTTTTCCGCCACCATCTTAATCGAGCACCAACCGATGACCCCTTATCATTAATACAATACCTTGATACGAAAACATATTTGCCGGGTGATATTCTTACAAAAGTAGATCGAGCCAGTATGGCGCATGCACTCGAAGTGAGAGTGCCTATACTCGATCATAAGTTTGTGGAATGGGTATCGGGTCTATCTCCAGATCTTAAGCTTAAGGGACGTGAAGGAAAATATATTTTCAAAAAAGCGTTAAAGCCACATGTGTCTGATGACATATTGTATCGGCCAAAAATGGGTTTTGCCGTGCCTCTGGCAAGCTGGTTTCGTGGCCCATTGCGTGAAAGGTTGCGCCAGTCTTTAACGAGTAAAAGACTGGCGGAAACAGGTATTTTTGATATGACATTTATTAAAAAAATGCTAGACGATCACCTCGATGGAAAAAGAGAACATAGTGCAGCACTATGGTCGTTGCTTATGTTTGAAGCCTTTCTTCGCAAAGAAGCCTGAATGTTCAGATGTTAAAAGCACTAACATATACTAGTTTGTATCCGAATACTGAAATGCCTCAATTAGGTGTGTTTGTTGAAAACCGCTTACGCAATTTACTCCATGACACTGATATTCAAAGTCGTGTATTTGTCCCTGTGCCCTGGTTTCCATTTAGCCAGTATTTTGGAGAAAAATATGCAAAGTACGCGCGCATTTCAAAAACAGAAAAACGGCATGGAATAAATATTACATATTGGAGATATTTTCATTTGCCAAAAATAGGCATGAGCATTCAGGCCTTTAGCATGGCGATTTCATCTTATTTCCAGCTAAAAAAAATTATTCGCGAAGGCTACGACTTTGATCTGATTGACGCGCATTATGTTTACCCGGACGGGATTGCGGCGGTATTGTTAGCCAAACTGCTTGATAAACCAGTTGTCATCACTGCGAGAGGCAGTGATCTAAATGTTTATCGTGAATACTTTATACCGCGGGTTTTAATTAAGTGGGCAACTAAAAAAGCAAACGCTTTAATCACAGTATGCCAGGCATTAAAAGATGTTCTGGGGGATTTGTCAGTTGCAAAAGAAAAAGTAACTGTACTTCGAAACGGAGTAGATCTTGAATTGTTTACGCCACTAATGGATCGAGATAGAATTCGAAAAAATTTTGGTATAGACGGTACGACTCTTTTAATGGTTGGTCGGTTGGTAAGTTTAAAAGGGCATAAATTAGCGATTCAGGCATTAGTCTCACTTGAGAATATAAACCTTCTTATTATAGGGGAAGGCGAAGAGGAAAATGCTCTGAAAGTGTTAGTTGAAAAACTCGCCATTGGTCAGCGGGTAAAATTTTTAGGCACTGTTGCGCACAGCGATCTTCCTGCTTATTATTCAGCGGCAGACGCATTATTGTTAGCATCAAGTAGTGAAGGTTGGGCTAATGTGATACTGGAGTCCATGGCGTGCGGAACGCCAACAATTGCTACAAATGTTGGCGGCACTTCTGAAATTATTTGCGCGCCAGAGGCTGGAGTTTTAGTAAAAGAACGTACTGCAGAAGGTATAGCGAATGCGATAATAGAACTCATGGATTGCTATCCAGATCGACAGGCAACAAGAAAATATGCCGAAAAATTTAGCTGGCTAGAAACATCGCTTGGTCAGGAAAAATTATTTCAGAACATCATCTAGAAACAAATATATGAAAATACTTTATCATCATCGAATTGCATCTAAGGATGGGCAATATGTCCATATCGAAGAGATCATTAATGCATTTACAGAGCTTGGGCATGAGGTTGTAGTCGTCAGTCCCAAAATTGCAAGTGTGGGTTCCTTTGGCGGAGAATCAGCCTTTGTTCGACGCTTAAAGCAATTAATGCCGGGTGCCGTGTATGAGTACCTGGAGTTTCTTTATAATATCGTTGACTATATCAACCTGGTTAAAACTATAAAAAAGGTTAAGCCTGATTTTATTTATGAAAGATATAATTTGTTTTTTGTCTCGGGCATCTGGGCAAGAAAAAAGTTTGGCATACCTTTGTTATTAGAAATAAATGCGCCATTATTTGAAGAGCGAAACAAATTTTCAGGGCTGTCGAATAAGAAGCTGGCACGTTGGGTTCAAAGCTATACCTGGAATAATTCAGATTATGTCTTTTGTGTTACCCAGGTTTTAGCGAACATGGTGAAAGAGTATGGAGTGGAAGAAAAGAAAATATTAATAACACCAAATGGCGTAAATATAGAAAACTTTACACTCCAACATGACATTCCTCACTATAAGGCCAAATTGGGATTAAAAGATAAAAAAGTACTTGGCTTTGTAGGGTTTGTTCGTGAATGGCATGGCCTTGAAAGAGTGGTGGAGTTATTAACAAAATTTGACGCTGATGATTTGCATTTTTTGATCGTGGGTGATGGCCCTGCGTGCAACTTCATTATGGATAAAGCAAAACAGAATAATGTTGAGAAAAAATTAACAATAACGGGCATCGTAGATAGAGAGAATATTAAAGACTACATCGCTGCTTTTGATATCGCACTTCAGCCTAGCGTCGTGGATTATGCCTCACCATTAAAATTGTTTGAATATATGATTTTAGGTAAGGCGATTGTTGCGCCTAAACAGGATAACATTACCGAAGTTGTTACTGATGAATATAATGCCCTGTTATTTGAAGCAACCGATAGCAACGCATTTAATGCATCAATTGAGAAATTATTGAATGACTCTGTATTAGCAGAGCGGGTTGGAGAAAATGCGAAAAAATCAATAATTGATCAGGATCTTGAATGGCTCAAAAATGCAGAAAAAATTATCAAGGTCGCTAACAATTTAGTAGATAAGTCCAGTCTGTGACTCTCTTTATCCCCCTTCATCACAGCGCAAAAAATTAAATCAATAAAGTGAAAATATCGTGAGTCTTAGCCAAAAAGTTAT
>VAPK010863366.1_pt1 | contig 14274 bp, 11 predicted proteins | sample 3395031 | NCBI WGS metagenome assembly VAPK01 (sample SAMN08290443, study PRJNA428436) | hydrothermal vent metagenome | isolation source: Deep-sea hydrothermal vent chimney 1 | place: Pacific Ocean: Juan De Fuca Ridge | reverse complement strand
TGATTTGTCGAAGCATAATTGAACTCCCAATTAATACTACCATCAGTATTAAAAATGCGAATAATGCCTCCAAATCCTCCAATAGAAAAATCAGGTTCGGTTGTCGCAAACATGCCCAAAAGTTTGCCATTTGGCAATAATTCCAAATCCATTCCAAGAACATATTCAAAGTTCCATTCATGTACTATTTGACCAGTCTTATTTAACAAATATGATTTTTGACTCCTACCTTCAACAGCAAGAACAAAATTGTTTTCTAATAATGCCTTATTATAAACTTCAATACTTGGAGATAAGGTAATTTCTTCTGGAGGTGAAATAACTTCATCTGGAATTATTACTTCATTTTTGCCACAACTTAAAACGATAAAAAGAACAAAAATATAAACTGATTTTTCTTGGAACGTTTTCATTAAAATGAGAAGTTTAAGATTATGCTATTAATACGAATAGCATCAATGGAACGTTTTTGGATGTTGGCTATATAAAAAAATACATCCAAATTTCAGAAAAACAAAACGTGCTTTAAGCATCGTTACGAATAAAAGATATCTTCGATTTATCAGAAAAGAAAAAACCGGCCAGAAATTATCCAGCCGGTTTAATATGTTTAGATTAAATAAATCTATGATTTTTTGGTTAACGTGAGTGATATTTCCTTAACAATACTATCATTCACATATACTACTTTAGGAAGGTTTCCTGTGTCGTATGTGTCACTTCCAATAACTATTGTAGCCCCAATATAATAGTTTCCACTCGGTAAACTGGAAAATACAAAGTTACCATTACCATCGGTAGAAGTTGTTGATATCAATTGAGAATCCATGTTGTAAAGATTTACCGTTATCCCCGAAAGAGTATCGCCAGCTTTGGCACTCCCCATAATTGTACCATCCTTAGATTTACAGGCCATCAAGGCAATCACCATCAGTCCGATATAAAATATTTTCTTCATTTTATTCTATTTTTATAATTTTTACTCTAAAGTATTTTTCCATTTAGTAGTACGCCCTGTTATCCAGACCGGCAATCCAGGATCATTGTGAGAGCTAATTTTCGCCCAATTCTCAGGGTCAGATGCCTGAATGCCACCAGGATAAGTCATTCTCTCTTTCCATGTAAAAATTTCATAAGGAGTGGCCGGGTTTGTTCCAATATATTTAATCAAACGTCGTGCTGTTGTGTACGGAACTTCCCAATTTAAGAAGTTGTAATGCAGTTGTAACTGGTTAAATATAGATTGTACTTTTTCCTGATCAGACAAACCGTCAAAACGTTGTGCTTCAAATTCAGCATAAGCACTTGCATCATATTCCATTTTAGGTTTATCAGACTGTATTCGTGAATCATCCATATTTGATGGATAAGCAGGAACTGTTTGCTTTGAATATTGATTATCAACATTTAATTTGTACCAATATTTACAAGACAACTCTATTGCTTTTTTATAATGCTCACGAGCCGTTCCATTCAGTGTTCCAAATCCTCTTACCGCTGCTTCTGCCAAAGACAACTCAGTCTCCACCGCATGCAAAGTAGGGTATCTCAAATCAAAATTAAATTGAGGACGAACATTATATTCAGCAATCAGATTATCCTCTGTCCCGATTGTCCAACCCGTATCCTGATATTTAGAACATCTCGTACGTAAGGCTTTCAGTAAAAAATCTTCACGAAGAGACAAATCATTTTTAGCCGCCTCATTCAGGTTAATTGTCTCTTTATTGTTCGGTCCATAAGAAAAGGAGGTGATTGAGATATCGGAGAGAATTGGATCGTTGATATAATATCCTCTTATAAACTTACTGTAATAACTGTTATTGTCCTCATTGTTGTCCCATTTATAGTCTGCACCAATATATCTACCGCTAACATCGGGAGAAAACATATATGCTACACGTGGGTCAACCGTACCATCAAGCAATCCTGTGGATGAATTGTCACTTTCAAAATAATAAAGGGTTTCACCGTTCATCTCAACACTTTTTTCGATTGGAGTACAATGCATTACTTTCTCCAGGAATTTCCTTGGAGCACGGCACTCATCCGCCCGTTCCCTGAATGCCCGTGTAATACCAAGCTCGCGCTGCAACCTATATGGCTCAACAATAGCTATATCAGCCAATCCGGCTACATCATCATATTCAGAAAAAAGTGGTTTACCACTTAGCTCCGAAATAACAGTACTTGTTACACCTGGCATAACTTCACTGACATTCATTGCAAAACGTAAGCGTAATGAATTAATATACTTTCTCCACATATCAATATTACCGTCGAAAATAACATCCTGATTTGTAAAAGTTGATTGTTCAGCATCTGATAACGATAATGTTGCAAGGTATTCCTCGACCACTTTTAACTCATCAATTATTTTTGGATAAATGACTTCTTCTCCTTGGTACTCAGCCTTGTCGCCATCTAACGCACCTGCAGATCCAGTTTCAATGTAAGGCACTTCGTCGTATAGATCGATTGCACGTTGATAACCATAAGCCTTTAAAACATGGAGCAAATTCATAAACAAAACATCCAACTGAGAGCGATCAGCTTCAGGAATATTATTAAATTCTCTTTGTCCCCAAATTACTTGCTTAATCCAATCTCCATTAATTTTATTAAACACAGTATTGTTAAAGCCGTTTGTACCCCAATCATGTTCTACATCTTTAAGATTATAAGAAACGCCATAATCTGCAGTAGTATAATACAATTGAATGCCATGCCCCATTATGCGGGAACCACTTCGCATTTGGTGATACGATGCTCCGTATTCACCTCTTAAGAAAAAACCTCGTGTTAGCTGTGAAGTAAAAAACCCAGCGATTACACTTACACCTCCTGTTTGGTCGGCTTGCTCTTTTGAAAAACCATCTGGGTTTTGGTATAACTTGTCCAGTTGATCATTACATGCAAATGCTGAAAATAGCACAAGAAGTGAAAGAATTGATTTTAAAAATATCTGTTTCATATTTTTTACGTTTTAAAATTATAACTTAATTTTTAATGCAATACCCATTGAACGTTGTGATGGCATAGCAGTTGTACCATAAGAACTATTTGAAAAACCCGTTCCGTTTGAAGACTCAGGTATAGTATTAGGTGCAGCTTTATACAAATAGGCTACATTGTTGGCAAAGACAGACAATGTAAGGTCGGTTAAGCCAATTCTTTTTGCGATTGAAATAGGGAAAGTGTAATCTATGGCAACATTCCTCAATGCAACGTAGTCACTCTTAAACAGCCTGTCCTCTGGGAAAAAGCCATTTGAAAAATAGGACGCATAATAGTAGTCCTGAGCTGACACAACTTTGTCATTTGTGTTACCATTGGCATAAACACCATCTAACATTACACCATCATAGTATGTATCTCCTCCACTTGCTGCTGGACCGGCTATTTTTTTACCTCCCTCAACATGATAAGCAATACCACCATTCTCTTCATCTCTATACTTAAATGTCTCTGCTAAAACTCCCGATGCCATCATATAGGTTTCAGATTCAGATATAAAAAATGCACCAAACGAATAATCTAAATTAGCAATCAATCGTACGTTCTTATAATTAAACGAAGTAAATAAACCACCTGTTACATCTGGTAATAATTTCCCAACCATTTTACTGCTGTTAGAAGAATAATTGTACCATTGTCCGTTGTTGGCCACAATTCTTTTTCCATTGTTAGGATCAGAAGGATCAGAAGGGTTTATATAATTTTGCCATCCTTTTTGTTGGTAAATTAAACCATATTCACCTCCTACTTCGGCCACGGCATTTAATCCGTTGGTTCCCCAAAGAGAAAGAGATGTAAGTTCCCCATCCAGTTTTTCAACGCGTGTTTTACTTGAGGCAAAAGTTAAATTAAGATTCCAACCAAAATCCCGGTTATTTATTGGTTTAGTTTTCAAAGCAAGCTCCCATCCTCTGTTAGATACATCACCTGCATTCATTCTTATATTTTGAACGCCCATTCCCGGAGGAGCGGTAACCTTCATAATTTGGTCATAAGTATGTGATTTATAGTAAGAAAAATCAACACCTATCCTTTGGTTCTTAAATAAATAAGACTCTAATCCAAATTCAAATTCACGTTTTCTTTCGGGTTTTAAATTAGGAATACCATTTTCATCCATCGGTGGAAGATCGCTTGGAGGAGATAGGATGTATCCTGACCCAGAAGCAGAAACGCCGTAATTTACATTACTAAAATAACGAGGTCCTGGTCGTCCCACATCAGCACCTGATGCCCTTAATTTAGCAAAATCGACCCATTCAGGTAACGCAATTGATTTGTCCACGATCCATGTTGCACTAACACCAGGATAAAAGTAACTGTTATTACCCGTGGGCAATATGGATGACCAATCCTGTCTTGCCTGAGCTTCAACATATAATTGATCCTTCCATGCCAATTGAGCAGATCCTATAAGGCTGTATAAAATGTCTTCTCCATTACCAAAGGTATAAATAGGTTGTTGTCCCGAAGGTAAATTATTAAACGAAAACCAGTTTGGAATAACCATTCCGCCAGTTACACTTGCTCCTTTTTTATCTACATAATTGTCTCGAATTACCCCACCTACAAAACCAGATATATTAAAATCCGAAACATCGGTATCGAAATTTATCATTCCCTGCCCATAGGTTTTTCTTATATTTCTTGTATTATCAATAAAGACAGAACCGCCTGTTGGGCCAATGGCCGATGGGTCTGATAATTTACCTTTATAAACGTTTCTTTCTGTGGTTGCATCGAAACCACCCAACAATGTAGCGCTAAAAGTTTTATTAAAAGTAAGGTCAAGTGTTAAAGATTGAATATTGTGTGTACGATCAAATTTTGATTCGTTTTGTTCTTGACCCCAGAAGAAACCAACAACAGCCGATCGTCCCGACGAAAAAAAGTTTTTAAGGTTGGGATTTGCAAAATAGTTATATCCTTCATCTGTTACGATAGCATCTCTTATGAGATTTACATCAATATCAGCACTATATGCTCCAATACTTGCCCGAGCTCCTTGAGCATCAAAAGTACTTGCATTGATCGCATTCAGGTTTGTTGAAATGTAATAGTTACCTATATATTTAACAGAAATAAAGTCATTTAGTTTGTACGATGCATTCAAACTAAATGTGTTTTTGTCATATTCACCAGCAGGCGTAACAGGTGATAATTGCATATTCGTATAAGAGAATCTAATCGAGCTCTTATCATCACCTGCACTCAATGCCACATTTGAACTTGTTTGCCTTCCTGTGCGGTAAAGCTCGTCATAAATATTTCTGCTTTGCGCTACCCATGGCCTTGTACTACCGTCCCACCATTTCAGTTGTACGTTTGGATCAAATTTTGGACCAAATGCAACACCACTGTAATCCAGCGTCCTAACATCATTCTCATCAAGGAAGTAACCTTGAGCATCTGTTTCCGAGTTACTCGGACTCCGGCCAGTTCCATATACATTCTGAAATTCGGGAGTAAAAGCAGCATTATCCCATGAAGTAGTAACAGAAGCAGAAATGCCCAATCCTTTACCCTTGACACCACTTTTGGTTGTAATAAGAATGACGCCATTCGCTCCTTCACTACCATACAATACAGATGCTTTAGCTCCTTTTAGAATATCAAATGATGCAATATCATCTGGATTGATGTCGTTAATACCAGTACCGTTATCACGGCTTTGTGAACCATAACCTACTGATGTATTTTCATCATGAATAGGCACTCCGTCAACCACAATCAAAGGCCGGGTTGTTGAGTTGGAATCAAAAGAAACAGCATTACGAATGTTGATTTTCATACCTCCTGAAGGACCTGATGCTGTTGCAGCAACTTGAACCCCGGCAGCACTTCCATACAACGATTGCAAAGCATTAGAAGGTGTTCCACTAGCCATAATCCGATCGGGACTAATCTTTGATACCGAATAGCCAAGTGCTTTTGCTTCCTTTTTGATACCAAGTGCTGTAACAACAACTTCGTCGATACCAATTGCACTGGTTACCATTACTACATCAACTGAAGAACTGTTATTTACAGGCTTTTCGATGGTTGTTAGACCAACAAATGAAAATACCAAGACAGCGTCTCCTGAAGAAATGTTCAATGAATAATTACCCTCGAAATTGGTAACTGTTCCATTGGTTGATCCCTTTTGAATTACGGTTACACCCGGAATCCCCAGACCATCTTCACCAGTAACATTACCTGTTACTGTATGTTGTGCAACAGCACTACTTAGTAGTGCAAAGCACATTGCAAAAATTAAAATAATCTTTCGCATAGATTTTAATTTAAATGTTAAATAATTGCTTAATTAATTTTTAATTAGTAAAACTCAATTTATCATATCGCTAAAAATTTTTTGGTATAAAGTGGCTGTCACGCCCAATAAACCCGATTTTTCGGAGAGTTCAGAAATAACTATTTCAGAATTGGCACTAATTTTTTCAATGCAGTATTTGTTAAGCGACTGCTGGATAGGTATCGATACAAACTGATTTGCCTTTGCCAAACTCCCGCTCAAAACAATTATCTCAGGATTTAAAAGTTGAATGATATAAGAAATACCTTTCCCCAAGGCAACACCAATTTTTGAAAGTATCGATATTGAAAACTCGTCGCCCAATTTAGCAGCCGAAATAATATCTTCCACCGTTAATTTTTCAGGGCTGTTTGTTAATTGGGTTACAACATTATTTGCAATTCCCTCGTTGGCATATTTTAAAAGTGCATGTGACGAAGCAATTGTTTCCAAACAACCTTTTTTACCACAAATACACAAACTACCGTCGTCAACCATTTTTATATGCGACAATTCGCCGGCAAATCCGGTGGTCCCCCTGTACAATTTACCATCTAGGATCATTCCTAAACCAATTCCCCAATTCCAATTTATAACAATTGCATCTTTTTTACCCTTGGCCTTTCCAAAAATATATTCACCAAAAGCCTGCATACGCGCATCATTGTCGATATACACCAGTTTGTTGAACTTCTTTTCAATACGCTTTGCGATCGCTTGCAGCGCTTCGTCTTTAACGGTATAATTTATCCCGTTCTCCGAATCGACCAATCCAGGCATATCAATTCCAATTCCATATATTTTTTCGTAAGGGATATTATTTTCTTTCATCAATTCATTCGCAAGCTGGAATAATTTATTTTCCAATTCAGCATCGTCAATTGATGTTTCAATGGTTTTAAAAGGTGCTATTTGCTTATTTTGAGTATTAATAATGGCCATTTTCGTTTTGTACCTTCCCATATCGCAGGCTATTACATACAAACAATTATTTGCCAGCCCATAAATTAGGGGTTTTCTCCCACCTTTAGATTTCCCAGTTCCTTTTAAAACAACGAATTTTTGAGAAATTAGATAGTTTAGAAGAGCAATTGCAGTTGGCAAACTTACATTAATGTGCTTGCATATTTGTGGAGCAGAGAGTTCTTCGTGTTTATAAAGTAAGCGAAGAATTCGCTTTTTCTGCCGATATTTTTTCAATTCATTTACCGAAAGATCTGCAATATTGAGATTTGCAACGAATAACATTCTATGTATTTTCAGTTTAAATATGGTGCAATTTAATAATTTTTTTATGTATTATCCAAACAGTTTGTAAAATAAATTACAAAGTGATTGGTAGATAGTAAGCAATTTCGACTAAAATAGACTTTTTTATATTATTTTATCAGAAATATACATTTAAAAGATCAGTTGTTAACAAATATTAATTACTGATTATCTTTAGGTTACAAGCGACACAAGATTCACTCTAATTTAAGCCAATTACAAATAAGCAAATTTTATGTTTTTTATCATATTTTTGGAAATATAAAATTAACAGACCTAATTTTAAATGGATTTGGAGATTTCTTGAATTTATAACAGATAAATGAATAAGAATTAACCTTAGTTCGATTTAAAATATTCACACAGCTTTAGAAAAATTTATTGGAGGCAACTCAAATTTTCGATGGATTATCGGGATAATTCAAGAGAATTTGAGGCAGTATCCAGTAAAATTTTTGAAGCCCGCTTGCGAAAAAACCAATAGTACACAATCTTTGAATTCAAATCTTGAACAGGGTGCACGACAAATTTACCATTTGTTTTTTTACCAGTTTCTTAATAAATAGCAGTAACAATTAAAAAAATAAAATAAGTTCTGTTCTATTCCTATAATTTTATCGTGAAGTAAGGTTCTTAATAGCTAAAGCTGAGTAAGTAGTATAATTGTTGGCCACCAAGCTTTCCATAGAAATCCCTATGGGAAAAGCATGGTGTAAAAATAGGATTTGCAACTATCATAATCACTAAAAATATTACACCCTCCTTTAGGTGGGTGGTTTGCCAGTAAATAAACAAAAGGCTTCAGCCGTTAAAGTGTCTTGCAGCTCAATGAATTGATATTTTGGATTAATAGTGGAAATTTGTCGTGCACCCCTTGAACACTATTGGTTTTCTATGTCGAATATTTTATTTCGAACTCAGGTTATTACTTTCCAAAAACATAAATAACAGAGAGCTGCTGTTGTTGATCGATATCATCCCACTCTATTAAATGAAACGAAAGGTTGAAACGGGCTTTTACTTGTTCACAATTGACAAAATACCAAATTACATCTGTCCGTAAATAATTTTTCACCCGATAAAACCGATCGCCGTAGGCAAAACGATGGCCGGCACCTGAATTTAAAACCGATTTTATACCAAAATTTTTGTATTTGCCCTTGGCTTCCGCAAAAAAACTGGTGGCATTGCTAAAACCGTTGCTTACACTTCGTTCACGAAAAGAAGAGCCTAAAATACCCGCTTTTACATAAGCCTGAAAATTCGATTCTTTTGATGTTCTGATCCCAGCTTGAACCGCAAACCCCAGATAATCTTTAATATGGTCGCCGGGAATGTCAATGGCTGGGCCTGCATCGTGAAACATCAGTAAATAATTCTGCAGAAACAGGTTTTTATAAAATATTTCACCCGAAAATCCTGCCATAAAATTTTCACGTTTGGTATCCGTTTGCCGGCTTACCCAATCAACAAAACCATTTTGATGGCCCCAATCCCATTTCACATTTCCGAACATCCCTTCAATGTTTGGGCGGTAATATAACAATGTATCAGTTAGCATGGCCAAAGGGAAATCAATTTTCCCGCGCCGTGGAAACGAACCAAAAATAAACTCAGTTTGCTCATTATTAAATTGATAATACAAAGTAAGCTTTGGCTTTTGATCATCAATGTCGCTACCAAATTCGAATAAGTGGCTTAACCCACCCCGCAATCGGTGCCCATCCATGTCAACACCTATTTCAAAAGTACCGCGAGTTCCCAAAATGGTTTGAGGCAACGCTTTGTTACTGAAAAATTCACGGTTATCCCCTATTCCCTCAAACAAAACCTTGTATTCAAAATTTTGTGCTTGTGCCAAGAATGAGGCGAATATAAAAGATAAAATAAGTAGTTTCTTCATCATTTTTATTTTTCAAAAAACGAAAGTAATAAATCAAAAAATAGAAACATTCAAAAATGATAAATTTGAGTTTCGTGTTTACTTATAATAGACTTTATTATGATTAAAATAGTATATAGGCGAAATTTAAGATTTTTTCGATTACCAAGGCATTTTTCTTTTGAGTAGCCGTAGCTACGGAAAATAAAAATAACGAAGGGAATCGGGAAAATCTTAAATTTCGCCATACGATTTTAATTGTAATAATGTAAAATGTAAAAAATATTGATGAGTGTTATGTTTGGCATTTTAACATATCTGAACCATCTTAATTCTAAGTAACGTTGCCAGTTTTTCAATTTTGCCAGCCAAGTGTCCAACGCCAGTTGCACAGTGGTGTGCAAGTCCCTGTTTCGACCACTGATTTATAAAATCTTTAGCACTCAACGAAAACTTGTAACGACTGTTTGTATTCCCAATTTCTAAAACCGGGCCTTGAACCGACTCCCCTTCGGCAACCAAGAAAAGAATTCCTTCGTTTCCCTCAACTACCGAGAGTAAAGTTACAGGGCATGTTTTAACCGTCATTTGAATAGAAAGGCCTTTTCCGGGTTTACTTACCATGAAATACCGGAAGTGGCACAAGTTTTACATTTCCCTCTGCAATAGCAAAATGAGCAGGTCCATCGTGGCCCAAATAAACTACATCATCTTTAAAATCCATCAAATAGAATTCAGAGAATGAACCGCCTGCTCCAAATTCAGCCATAATTTTCATGGCCTGTGCATTTTTCACTTCGCACTCGCCGGCCACCGGAATATTCTTACCGGTTAATAAAGTATTCCCAGCAATTATCGAAGTGACAATATTTTCGTATTCATTTCCCGGTTCACCTTCGTAATAATATGCTAATAATCCTAAATTATGGTTCTCCACCAATTTATCTAATGCCACCGAGGTTTGAGCGGCTCGAATCAATTCATTCTCTTCACATTCCAAAACCACTTCAAATATCGAATAAAATTCCTCTATTTTATCTTCTAATTCTTTTTCTGAAAACGTATCGCGAAGGTTTTTTAGCTCGCACATTTCCAACATTTCAAAGTGGGTACCAAATGTTGAACTTGGTTTAGTGAGGTCGGTGTAAACATCGAGCATGCCACCGTAATAATGTCCGAGAATTCCCATCCGATTGTTACGAATTGCTTTTGCCACTTTAGCAGTTTCGCCCAACTTTCTATTTCTTTCCATGCTTCATTATCTTTTAAAAAGCCTGTAACAATTTCATACTGAATATGGGAGCGATTAAACACACTGGCAATTTCCGGGACTGAACAAGCCTGGCAATTTTCTAACCAAATGCCAGTCATTTTACCACGGTCGCCCAAAGCATTAAATTTTTCGTAATTGAGTTGCGCAATAGGCTGAAGGTTCAAAATAATTATGGGTACTTTTAGCTTTTGCGAGATTGGCAAAACAGTGGACGATAAAGCGTAAGTGGAAACATAAAGAAAAACGATTTCAACATCGTTGGATTTTAAAAAGTCGGCAACCTTTTTTTGCTTTTTCAAGATTATCGACCATTCCTCCATCAACAACTTCAATTCCAAAATTTTCAATCTTTTCTTTTATTTGAAACTGATAACTTTTTATATTTTTAAGTAGCCCTTCAAACTGGTTCCAATAAGTGTCGAGGCCAATTCCAAATAAACCGATTTTAACAAGATTTTTATTCTCAACTGTATTATTTTCCATCGACGATTAATTTATACATTCCAAAATAAACTTTTCTGAACAAACTACTTCTATTTCACTAAAATAAAAATCCCCCAAATCTTCTGTAACAATATAATCGCAGGAATGATTTAAGGCTGAATAGTATTCTAATCCATCCTCAAAATTATGAATTTTAGGATTTTGAATAGCCTTTTGGGTTAACTCCTCGTCAATAGTTGTAACTCCAATATTTTCACAAAGTATTTCGATTTTTCTTTTTGCCAGTTTCTCTCCACTTTTTTTTGTTGAGAAATAAAAAGCAATGGCGAGGCACAGTGGCGAAGTAAAAACCTGAATATTCTTATTTCCATTTAAACTCAAAATACGGGCGGCATTTGAAAACAGCGGATATTCCTTATTTAATACAGAAACGAGAATATTTACATCAACAAAAACCCTCATTTCGAATTGTTTAAAAATTTGTCTTTCAAATTTTTTCGATTTTGCCTCTTGTAAACTGCCTCGCCTTCTGCAACCTGGTTCACCCAATCAGATATGGGGAATTCTTCTATATTTTGATAATTTCCTGAGATTATTCTTTTGTATAAAAATTCAGTTAACCGCGATAAACTGATGTTGTTTTCAGCAGCAAACAATTTTGCTTTTTCAATAACTTCCTGATCGAAATGAAGTGTAACTTTTGTATCCATCTCTTTTTACGTCAAATTTATAAATTCTATACGTAGAAACAAAACCGATAAATTCATCTATTCAAAAAAGCAACAACTAATTTTCCAATCCTTCTTTCATTTACAATTTCAATCTTAATTTTTGTTACTACTCAGCAGGTATAAAATATTGAAATATAAATGTTTGCCACAGATTCACAAATTAATTATTGTTTTTTTTTATAAAATTTCTCGGAGAAAACCACCTTTGGAGGTTTTTAAATTTGTTAATCTGTGGCCTTTAAGGTTTGTAAAGTTGCTAAGTAATTACTAATCTTTTATTATTCTACCCCTTCCGGTTTTGGAAACTCCCGCATTGGACTGTAGCGGATGTAAGAATCGAAAACCTCTTTGTCGGGGCCAACAATTCGTGGATCGCCCGACCTCGTTAATTCTTTTAGCAAAACAGTTTTCATCTCTTTTTCTATTTCTGAATAACTACTATTTCCAAACAGATTGTTCAGGCAAAATGGATCTTTTTTAATATCGAACAATTCGAATTCCGGTCGCTTATCAACTGTGAGATGAAAATAATAACTCACTTTTTCGTTGTTTCTGTTTTCAACAATAAACGATTTCGACGGGGCTGCATCAATATCGGTAAAAGCCCATTCGGAGTGAAATTTCCCATTTTTATCGACTCCAAACATGGGCCAAAGTTCATTGGTTGTTCCTTTTACAATTCGTTGCGGTGCTCCTGAAGGCCAACGGTTGGGCTTCATATTCCAAATAAAAAGAAAACGGTTGCTCCTGATCATCCGTTGCGGATAGCCCCAGTTTTTGTATCGCGAGGAGGAATGACGCTCGCGCCCCGAAAACACATATTTCCGTGCCGGGTCGACCGCACCCTGCTTTTTCGATTTTAGAATATTTAAAAAGCTTTTCCCCGAAATGGGCATCATTCCTTCCGAAGTTGTTTTCGTTAACTCAAGGATTGTAGGGGCAATGTCGGCAAAACTAATCGGGTCGTCAACAATCCGGCCTCCGGGGAATTCATTTGGAAAGCTGACTGCGAACGGCACATGGATACCATATTCGTAACCATTTGCTTTTGCCCTCGGGAACGACATTCCGTTGTCGGAGGTTACAATTACAATGGTGTTTTCGAGTTCTCCAATTTTTTCGAGATAAGTTAACATCCGTTGCAAATGCGAATCGAACCACTCAATTTCAACAGCATAATCGAGAATATCGCCACGAACAATTTCGTGGTCGGGCAAAAAACCGGGAACTTCGGTACCGGCTAACTTTTTATTGTTGCGTTTCCACGAATCCTGTTCGAACACACGGTGCGGCTCGTGTGCCCCATACCAAAAGAAAAATGGTTTATCGCCTTTTACACTATCGATAAAGAATTTAAAATTTTCGAAATAATTACGGCTGCTAATTCCCGTCGCTGTCCGTTCGTCGGTTGCTGCTCCTTTATCATAATTTATCCGGCTCCATTCAATTCCTCCCGCATCGGTTTTTCGCCAGAGCGAATCTTTGTTGCTACGGGCATACCGGAATGGTGCAACCCCTTTTCCTGTCCGTCCGGTTATGTAGCCGTTTTCATCTAACAAATCAATAAATGGCACGTACTTTTTCATCCACGAAGAAGCGTGCTGCCCCGACTGTTCGTTTTGCCAGTGGTAACGCCCGGTAACGATTGTACTTCGCGATGGCGCACATCCCGGCGAACCTGCAATACAGTTTTTAAAGTAAACTCCTTCGCTCGCTACCCTGTCGAATGCCGGGGTTTTTAAAAACTTTGCCCCCGCAAAACTTGTGTGTGCAAATGTTTGATCGTCGCTAATAGCAAAGAGGATGTTGGGGCGTTTTTGTTCTTCTTTTTTTGTTTCGCATGAAATAAAAGTTGCCGTAAACAAAAACAAAACTGCTAGTAGAAAAATAATCCGGTTCATAATTTTTTATTTCAAATTACCCAAAGATACAAATTATAAATAAAAAGGGGACCCCCTTAATTTGAAATCCCCCCACTAAAGCATTATTACTAAATAAGTTGGACAAAGCTGGGGATGTAATTTTGTGCGATAACAAGGCAAAAAACGCAGTCATACCCATAGCGAGGCTTTTTAACGCAGTTAGCGTGCAAAAAAACAAGCCAGAATGGTCATGTTATTTCGTAATAATGCCTAAGATCCAATTTATCAATTACCTAAACTATTTATAGACCTCCTCTTCTTTCTGATAGCCTTCTGAAATTACGGTAAGTTTCAGGTTCTCTTTATTTACAATCATACCATTAAAAAGTACCGCTGGAACAAGTATTTCGCCGTTGCTTACTGTTTGATAAGTATTTTCACACTCTTCGCCATTAGCAAGTTTCATCGCGAGTTCGGCTGCGGTTGTTGCCAATTTTTTG
>VAPK011003945.1_pt1 | contig 14285 bp, 14 predicted proteins | sample 3395031 | NCBI WGS metagenome assembly VAPK01 (sample SAMN08290443, study PRJNA428436) | hydrothermal vent metagenome | isolation source: Deep-sea hydrothermal vent chimney 1 | place: Pacific Ocean: Juan De Fuca Ridge | reverse complement strand
ACTCAAAATAATATTGCAGTTATGCGTTTTGATTTTACAGGTTTGGGTAAAAGTGAAGGGAAATTTGAAGACACCAATTTTACAAGTAATGTTGACGATTTAATTTCGGCGGCAGCATTTTTAAAAGAAAATCATCATGCTCCTAAAATTATGATTGGGCATTCGTTAGGTGGGGCGGCAGCAATTTATGCTGCCAATGCCATTGATTCTATTGAAACGGTAGCTACCATTGCAGCCCCTTCAAACCCAAGCCATGTAGAGCATTTATTTGAAGAACATATTGACGAAATTGAATTGGATGGCGAAGCTACTTTTGATATCGCTGGACGAAAGTTCACCATAAAAAAACAATTTTTAGATGATATTCACGAAAAAGATTTACCCAAAATTTTAAAAGATTTACGCAAACCTATTTTGGTATTCCATTCGCCACAAGATAAAGTGGTTGAGGTTAAAAACGCACGAGATATTTATGGTGCAGCACATCATCCTAAAAGTTTTATATCCTTAGACGGAGCAAATCATTTACTCACCAACAAGCAAGACTCTTTTTATGTAGGTCAAGTAATTTCTAGTTGGGCAAACAGATACGTAAATCCTGATGAACCAGAAGAACTATCAACAGATAAATCAGTAGTGGTACGTGCTGGTAGAGAAAAGTATACCACTGAAATTGTAGCAAGAAATCATTCTATTTTGGTAGATGAACCCAAAAAATACGGCGGAAAAGATGCGGGTATGAGTCCGTATGAATTATTATTAGCCAGTCTAGGCTCATGTACTGCGATTACTTTACGCATGTATGCTGATAAAAAAGAATGGGATTTACGTGAGGTAAAAGTGCATTTAGAGCATTTTAAACAGCATGCAAAAGATTCTGACTGTTGTGATAAAGATGATCCAAAAATCGATAAATTTGTACGTGAGATTAACCTAAAAGGTAATTTAACTGAAGAGCAACAACAACGCTTACTTCAAATTGCCAATAGATGTCCTGTACATAGAACATTAGAAAACAACATAGAGATTGAAACTAAATTGAGAGTTTAAAGACATTAGAATTACTATTTCTATACTGTCAGTTCGAGTGAATTTATTGACGTAGGAAAGAAATTAGTATCGAGAACTTGTTGATCAAAAACTTCTCGATACACCTCGCTTTAAGGCTCGGCACTCGATGTGACAGGTTGTAAAAAAAGGCAATGGAATCAATTTTATAAAGGTAAATTAGAGAATTGCACCTTGAGAAATGTTATAAGGTGATTTAAGAAAAACTAAAAAACAGATGTTGAAATAAATTCAGCATATACTATGAAAATAATCATATTATCAGTTGGCGAAAACATTTACTCTACTCAACGTTTGGTTGAAGAAGCCGAACATAGAAGTCATCAGGTACGTGTTATCAATCATACAAAATGCTCTGTAAAATTAGGTGATGGTAAACCTCAAATTATTTTTGAAGGCGAGAATATTATCAATTGGCCAGATGTAATTATTCCGAGAATAGGAGCTTCAGTGAGTCGTCATGGTGCAGCCATTGTTAAAGAGTTTGAGATGAATAGCGTGTTTAGTACTGCCCGATCATTGGGAATTATAAGAGCTCAAAACAAAGTGCGTACCTTACAAATAATGAATAGAAAGAACATTCCTATTCCGCAAACCGTTTTTTCTATCAATCCTCAAAATATTGACGAACAAATTGAATTGTTGGGTGGCCCACCAGTAATTATCAAGCTACAAGAAGGTACTCAAGGTATGGGTGTAATTCTAGCAGAATCAAAGAAATCTGCCAAGTCCATTTTAGATGCACTTTACAATATGAATACAAGTATCATGTTGCAAGAATTTGTAGAGGAGTCAAACGGCGAAGATATCAGAGCCATTGTTGTGGGTAATAAAGTGGTGGCAGCAATGAAACGCAAAGGTGAAAAAGGAGAATTTAGATCGAATATTCATAGAGGTGGTACTGGCGAAAATGTAAAATTATCCGATAAAGAACAAAAAATTGCTTTAAAAGCTGTCCAATATTTAAGTTTACCTGTTGCAGGTGTTGACATGATTCGTTCTAAAAGAGGCTCATTATTGATTGAGGTAAATGGCTCTCCAGGTTTTCAAGGTGTTGAAGCTTATACAAAAGTAAATGTAGCAGAAGAAGTGATTAAATATATAGAAATTAATGTTCGAAAAAGAGTTTAAAAATAAAACGATAGCGGTTCGAGGTCACAAAGTTGAGCCAGGAGAATCTAAGCTAATTAAAATCCCTATTGATAGATTACCTACGGGTACGCTAATTGAAATTCCCGTATATGTTTTTAACGGAAAAGAAGCGGGGCCAACCATACTTTTACAAGGAGGTTTGCATGGAGATGAAGTGAATAGCATTGAGTTGATACGAAGAATGCTAATTAATAAAGATTATAAAATCCATAAAGGGTGTGTAATTGTTGTGCCACTTTTGAATGTATTCGGGTTTTTAAACCTTTCTCGCGATATGCACGGAAAAGATGTAAATAGAAGCTTTCCTGGTTCTAAAAAAGGGTCGTTGGCAAGCAGAATGGCTTTTTATTTGATGAAAGAGATTATAGAAAATGTTGATTTCGGCATTGATTTTCACACAGGTGGAGAGCAACGCTGTAATTATCCTCAAATTAGATATACCTTAGAAGATGAAAGAGCCAAAACATTGGCAACAGTTTTCAATTCACCATATATGTTTGCTTCAAAATTAATTCCAAAATCGTTTCGAAATGCATGCTACAAACATAACATTCCTATCCTTGTTTTTGAAGGAGGAGAATCGTTACGATTAGACAGGGTATCCATCAAAAAAGGAATCAATGGTACGCTTAATATTTTACGTCATTTTGATATGATTGCTAAAAATGTTGCTATCCCAGTAATGGAAAAAGGCATTGAAATTTTCAGTAGAAAATGGATTCGTGCCAAGTATGCAGGACTTTTTAGAACAATTATTAAAAACGGATCTGTTGTGACTAAAGGACAAACTCTAGGTTATATTATGGATACTTATGGTGAAACAAGTTTTAAAATTAAGGCTCCGTATGATGGTTATATTATTGCAGTAAATAATTTTCCTATTATAAATATGGGCGATGCTATTTTTCATATTGGGAAGTAGATAATAGAATATAGATAATAGAGAAAAGAAAAGAGAGCGAGACTTTTAAGATTGTTAAGGAATACTTACATTTACACTTCACAAGAATTAATGTCTAAAGAACCAAAACATAAATTAGATCCGAATAATTGGGCACAAAAACATGCTGACTATTTGTTTAACTACACAATAAGTAGAGTAAACAAAGAGGAGTTGGCTAAAGATATTGTGCAAGAAACTTTTTTATCAGCTTTAAAAGCTCAAGGTAATTTTAGAGGTCAGGCATCAGAAAGAACATGGTTAATTTCTATTCTTAAACGAAAAATCATTGATTATTATAGAAAAATAAATTCTAAAAAGGGTAAAGCTGAGGTTAGAATGGACTTTTATGAAGATGGTGAAAGAAAAGGAAAGTGGATTGAAGAAAGAGCACCTTCTTCTTGGGGAAATGAAGCAGAAAAAGATATTGAAAATACAGAATTAAAAAGTGCTATTGACCAATGCATTGATTTTTTACCCGAAAAATACAGACTAGTTTTTTTATTAAAAACGGTTGAAAATTATGAGACAGAAGAGATTTGTAATGAATTAGATATTACCGCGTCTAATTTATGGGTAATTATACATAGAGCAAGACACCAATTGAGAAAGTGTTTAGAAGAAAATTGGTTTGCAAAATAAAGAGAAATGAGTAACAAAATTTTTATTAATTGTGATGAAGCAACTACGATTTGCGATAAAAGTCAGTACAAAGAAGCTTCATTTTGGGAGAAACTTAAATTAAGTTTTCATCTTTTCTTGTGTAAAAAGTGTGGAATGTACTCCAAACAAAATGCTGTAGTAACTAAAGTATGTGATAAACATTTGCATAAATGTAAAACCAATCATCAATTTTCTGAACAAGAAAAAGTAGTACTTCAAGAAAATATATCTAAGGAAGTTGATCAATAACTTAATGAATTTCCTCCCCAAAGAAATAGATGATTATGTGGTTTTACACACTGAAGATGAACCTGAATTACTAAAACAACTCAGCAAAGAAACATGGCAAAAAGTATTAGTGCCAAGAATGTTAAGCGGACATTATCAAGGTAGAATACTCTCCATGCTTTCTAAACTTACACAACCTAAAACTATTTTAGAAATTGGTACTTATACAGGCTATTCCGCATTGTGCTTGGCAGAAGGCTTACATCAAAAAGGTGTGTTACACACCATAGATACCAATGAAGAATTGGTAGACTTTCAAAAAAAATATTTTGACAAATCACCATATAAAAATCAAATCAAACAATATTTAGGTAATGCTTTAGAGGTTATTCCGAAGATCGATGAAAAGTTTGATTTGGTATTTATTGATGCTGATAAAACTAATTATTCCAACTATTTTCATTTGCTTATTGACCAAATGAATCCTGGAGGTATTATCTTATCGGATAATGTATTGTGGACTGGAAAGGTAACAACAAAACCCGACCCAAAAGATAAGGATACGATTGCTTTAATAGCCTATAATAAACTCCTAAAAGAAGACTCTAGAATTGAAACGGTGTTACTGCCTATTCGAGACGGATTGACCATTAGTAGAGTGAAATAGAGGTAGCCTCCAGTTATGTTAAAGGCTCTTAAAGACAAAACTTTCTATACATCAACTTTTGCAGAACTAATTCATAACTCAAAAATCATTAATCGTTGTTCTTAAATCAAGTTACAAAAAGAGTAACGATTAATGATTTTTGAGTTGCGAATTTAGAATAAATAATTAGCGAATAATAAAGGTTGTTTATTTAATAACCTCTCACAGCTCTTAAAGCATCAATACTACCATACCCGAAATCGCCATTTTTATTAGGGTAAAATCTGGCAGATTGTTTTAAACGTGTCAAAATTTGAGCTCTTGACCAAGAAGGATACTTTGCCCAAACCAATGCTGCAATACCTGCAGTTGAAGCTGTTGCAACAGATGAGCCTCCAAAATATGTTGATTGACCATTATAATATCCCAATACAGGTTGATGATGATTATTACCTCGTTCCATAACAAACGTAAAATCGATTTTACTACCTGTATGACAAACATCACATTCATTATAAGAACTTCTTTCTTCAATTCCAGTTACTGCAACTGTTTCGTTCATATTTGCAGGGAATATAACACCATACCAATTGGTAAAACTTGTTGAAGTACCACCAGCAGCAAAAATCATTTTATTTCTTGCATAGGCGTACCTAATAGCATCCTTAACTTTACCAATAGACCAAATGTATCCTATAGAAAGTGAAATTATTTTTACATCATTTCTTCTAGCAAGTGCTTTTATGGCATTGGCGACTCCTTTTTTTTCTTGGTATCCGTTAAGGACAACATCACTTGTGCCTCTATATGATATTAAGTTACATTCATAAGCTACACCAACAACTTGAGAAGTATTATTATTCGGAGCCGCAATTGTAGCACAAGAACTCGTACCATGTCCGCATTTATCATTAGGACCATCAGTTTTGGTTTTCCACCATTTCCAAGAATCTACGTAAGCACCATATTTTCTAACATATCTTCCTGAGTAAAAATCATCAAATTTTGCTCCTAAATTGGCTTGATTAGGTGAAAGGCCAGTATCAACTACGCCAACACCAACACCACGACCTTTACTATAAGCCCATGCTTGATTAATTTTATGGGTATAATAATTCCAAGGAACACGAGCTCCTGTAGATAATGTTCCGTAATCTAAACTGCTAATTTTTTCGCCAGATTTATCACAACCACTAGAAGAAGCACTTTTTTCTGCTATAGCACCGCTATAAACAAAACCATCTGGTTCTAAATATCGAATTTGTGAGTTTTGCCTTAGTTCTTTAATTGTTTCGAGAGTAACGACTTTAGCATCAAAATAATTTAAGACTTCATCATCATAAACAACAATTTCTTTGTTGCTTTTTTGCAAACCATTAGACGTTGAAATGGTATTGATAATACCTTCTTTAACAGAAGCTAATTTTTGGCTTTCTGATCGAAAATTTTCATTTTCATCTCCGTAACCAATCGTAATAATGTTACCACCGTGTACTGTGGCACTCCATAATAAATGGTCACTAGCTTCACTCCAATCAAAAGAACCTTTTTCGTCTAATGACTTTGTGATTTGCTGATTAATTTCTGCAATAGTTAATACTTTCTGTACATTAGCTTCTTCAATAAGTAATGCTTCTTCATTGTTACAAGAGCTTAAAAAAGCCATGAGTAACATTAATGAAATAAAGTAAATTTTTTTCATAATTAGTTTGGTTAAAAGGTAAGTAAAAAACAGTCAGTTATAAACTATATAACCGTAGCGATCTCTCCAAAGTTAGTGAACTTTTTTTAAAAACACCAAACTGAGCCTATAAAAAGTAGTACCGATAAGTAAGCCTAATAGCATTCCTATAAAAAGATCTATAGGAAAATGGACACCTACATAAATTCTACTATAGGCAAAAACTATAGGCCAAATAAGTAAAAACAACGGATATTTATAATGTTTTCTTAAGGTAAGAATCATAAACAACGTCACGGCAAATGAAGTGGTTGAATGCCCCGAAACAAAACTAAAACTATGCGGTGTTTTTAGAATTCGGATTATATTATTTATTGTCGGATCATTATTTGGGCGAAGCCTTTCAAAAAAATCTTTAATTAAATTCACAAACTGATCTGAAAAAGTAACCAATAGAGCAGCAACAAGAACTAAAACAAGCCCTTTTTTTAGTCCGTAAGCTTTAAAAATCAGAAAGAAGAGTAATAAAAATAAAGGAATCCAACTAAATTGGTTGGTAACCGTCATCCAAAAAGCATCAAAAGGTTCAGAACCTAATGCGTTTAATTTGATAAATAATTCTTTATCGAATTCGATGATTTTTTCTAGAAAGTTCAATTTAAAAATTCCGTTTTATTGGACCAGTAACCTCATCAATATTGTCCTGAATATTTTCTCTAACCTTTTTTATATCTTTTTTTAAGTCTGAAGCTAAGTTTGTGTCAATACCTTGTTTTTCAGCGGTAGCATTAATCTCTCGTTTGATATCATTGGTTGCATCTTTTATTTGACGCATACCTTTACCAAGCTCTCTGGCTATTGAGGGTATTTTATCTGCTCCGAATAGCATCAATACTATCAAAAGTATTACAAAAATTTCACCACCACTTATAAATAAAAAAGGCATAATTGTTTATTAGAAAAGACAAAGATAGTAGAATTAAGTTTCTTTTATAACTATATTAGCATTGAACCAACTATTTATTATGATAAATTTCAGAAAAGCCACTAGAAATGATGTTTCATCCATTGTAAAAATGATTGCTAATGATGCTTTAGGTAAGCTAAGAGAAAATTATCAAGATCCTTTACCAACTGTTTATTATGATGCTTTTGCAGTTATTGATAAAGACCCAAATCAAGAATTGATCGTTGTAGAAGATGAGAGTGCTAAAATTATCGGCACATTACAGTTGAGTTATATCCAATATTTAACCTATCAAGGTGGTATTAGAGCTCAAATAGAAGCGGTACGAATCAGAGAAGATTTAAGGGGAAAAGGTATTGGGAAACTGATGTTTGAATGGGCAATTGAAAGAGCCAAACAGAAAAAAGCACATGTATTGCAACTGACTACAGATAAAAAAAGACCAGAAGCCATTCACTTTTATGAAAAACTAGGATTCAAAGCAAGCCATGAAGGAATGAAGCTTCATTTTTAGGGATTGTTGTTATTTAAGTTTTTCATTTCATTTTTCATTAAAAAAACCCTTAATAAAGTTTTTTGCATAAATCTTTATTAAGAGCACTTGCTATTTAAGTTTTTTGCAAAAAACTTAAATAAGATATCTCTTTGATGAAATTTTATAGAAGTAATTTGTTTATGGTTGGTATAATTGTCGCCTTGAGGGGACTTTAAGGGTGTTAATTTTGTTTTTTTAACGGCAATTGTATTTGAGGTAAAGGATCACACAATTTTTTATTTACAATTTTTGCTCTCATTTTTTGTTTATCCTTAAAGTGGCGAGAAATATTCTGTATAATAGTCGTATAATTATCTGTTTCACTATCCGTTTCATGGTAATAAACTTTGATAGACCGACAATATTCATGTTCGAAAATGGTATTTAAAAGCAATCTGTCTGACAGACCACAAGAATGTCCCATTATTACCACTTGAAATTTTCTACTATTGATAAAGTTTAATAGGTCATTATAATTTTTTGTATCAGAATATTTAAACGATTTGAAATAGTCAAGAAACTCATTTTCATCTAAGTTTTCTATAGCCTTATAATCTTCATCCATTTCATCACCAAAACCAAAATTGATAGGGTGTTCTTTATTATTTAAAAAGCCATGAATATGGTTTGATTTAGGACCATAACAATAATAGGAAGTTGCGATGTAGTTAAAATTAAGAATATGTAATTTGCTTTTATCTTCATCATTTATTTCTTTTTTTGATAGCTGTTTTAATTCTTTTTTATCTTCTAGGTATGAAAACTCTTCAATAGTTTTCTCAATATTTTTAAATGAAATAGGTTGTAATATGTCTGGAAATTTATGGATTTTAAACCCCCAATTAATAGAGTCTATATTGAAGTTATAATCATTAACAGCTTTAGTTAAATATTTCTCTAAAAGATTTTTTACTTGCTCAAACTCTTTGTTAAGCTTACCTACTCTCTTTTTCTTTTCTTGTATTTCAAGAGAACTTGATTTAGCAATTTCTTTTAAGTTTTTATAATATTCATTTTCAATATCTACCCAGTTTTGTAATGAATGAGTAGTGTTAATTTTCTTAAAAAAGTCGTTTTTAAATTTGAATATAGTAATATAACTTGACGCACCTGTTCTTGAAAAAAGCACATCATCATTATAAGTATAGTTATATTCGTCAGAATACGCTTTTAAATTAGATATAAAATCATTGTAATTTTCAGCTTGTTTTGAATAATTGAATATTCTATCATATTCCTCATTTATAAAAACTTAAAAGAAGTTGGTAAACCATGGGCTAAATCAAAGCCATTCCCTATAAGTATTAGTTTATTGATAGCGAAAAAATTATTTTCAAAAATAATCTATTAAAATTTAAAGTACTTTGTGTTTTAGTCAATGTTTTTAACAAAAAACACCCCTAAAGTCCCCTCAAGGGGACAATCGTTTACAAAGTCTAATCAAATTAAGTTTGAACAGTAAGTATTAAATCAATTTTTGAATTTTATATTGAAAAAAGAAAACCTAAAATGAGTTTAAAATTAAGCCCTTCCCTTTGGGAAGGGTTGGGATGGGACCAACATCCGTTTAATCTCATTCAATTTCATCAAAGCCTCAATCGGTGTAAGGGTATCAATATTTACAGCTAGAATTTCTTCTTTGAGATCTTCTAATAAAGGATCATCTAGTTTAAAAAAACTGAGTTGCATGTCTTCTTCAGCTGCTTGTTTGAGTTTGTCTTTTATGGCATCAGAACTATGACTTTGTTCTAATTTTTTCAACATTTTATTGGCTCTGTGAATTACAGATGTTGGCATGCCTGCCAGTTTAGCCACATGAATTCCGAAACTATGCTCACTACCACCAGAGACTAATTTCCGTAAGAAAATCACATTGTCTTTAAGTTCTTTTATAGAAACATTAAAGTTTTTAATGCGTTCAAAAGTTTCAGTCATGTCGTTCAACTCATGATAATGTGTAGCAAATAGTGTTTTTGCTTTTGACGGATGTTCATGTAAATATTCAGCTATCGCCCAAGCAATAGAAATACCATCGTACGTACTTGTACCACGACCAATTTCATCTAGCAATACTAAACTACGTTCAGAAATATTATTTAAAATATTGGCAGTTTCATTCATTTCTACCATAAAAGTAGATTCACCCATAGAAATATTATCACTAGCCCCAACACGCGTAAAAATTTTATCAACCACGCCAATCCTAACTTGTTGAGCAGGTACATAACTCCCCATTTGAGCGAGTAAAACAATGAGTGCTGTTTGCCGTAAAATAGCCGATTTACCACTCATATTTGGCCCTGTAATCATGATGATTTGTTGCTGATTTCTATTCAAGACCAGATCATTTGCAATATATTCTTCACCAATTGGCAATTGCTTTTCTATCACAGGATGTCGTCCGTTTTTAATCTCTAAATCGGTGCTTTCATCTAGTTGAGGTCTTATATAATTATTGTCTTTTGCGGTTTGAGCAAAGGAACATAAGCAATCTAACTTGGCAACTTGTTGAGCATTTTCTTGAACTTGTTTGATGTGATTAATCATGAAATTTATCAAGTCAGCAAATAGTTGTTGTTCTATTTTAGCAATTTTTTCTTCGGCTCCTAAAATTTTGGTTTCGTATTCTTTAAGTTCTTCAGTAATGTATCGTTCTGCATTTACCAAGGTTTGCTTGCGAATCCACTCTTCGGGCACTTTATCTTTATGGCTGTTTCTAACTTCAATATAATAGCCAAACACATTATTAAAGGCAATTTTTAAACTCGTAATACCTGTTCGCTCAATTTCTCTAGCCAGCATATTGTCTAAATACTCTTTACCAGAGGATGAAATGGCTCTTAACTCATCCAATTCAGTAGAAACACCATTTGAAATTGCATTCCCTTTATTAATATTCACAGGAGCACCCTCGTTGAGGGTTTTAGTTATTTTCTCAATTAATTCTTGACAGGAATGCAATTGTTTCCCTAGACTTTGTAATGATTTATCTTTACTCTTTTCGGAAGCCTCCTTAATAGGTAATATAGCTTTTAAAGAATCTTTTAATAAGACCACTTCACGAGGATTTATCTTACCAGTTGCTACCTTAGAAATCAACCGTTCTATATCGCTAATTTGTTTGATTTGATAGGTGATTTCATCATAAAAATCATCGTTATCTATCAAGTATTTTACAATTTCATGACGCTTTTGAATCTGTTTTAAATTCTTTAGAGGTAAAGCTAACCAGCGTTTGAGAAGCCTTCCGCCCATAGGCGAAAGTGTTCTATCAATCACATCTAATAAAGTAACTGCTTCAGGTTGTGTAGAAAAATACAATTCTAAATTACGGACGGTAAACCTGTCCATCCACACATAATGATCTTCTTCTACACGCTGTATGGTTGAAATATGATCTAATTTTTTATGCTGTGTTTCTGATAAATAGTACAATATCGTTCCGGCAGAGATGATTCCATGTTGTAAATCTTCAATACCAAATCCTTTCAGTGAATTTATTTTAAAATGATTGGTGAGCGTCTCATGTGCATAATCTTGTTGAAAAACCCAATCATCTAAGTAAAAAGTATAATAACTTTCTCCAAAAGATTCTTTAAAAAGAGTTTTATATTGTTTTTGAACCAATATTTCACTCGGATTAAAATTTTGTAATAATTTATCGATGTATTCTTCATTGCCTTCAGCGACTAAAAATTCACCTGTAGAAACATCTAAAAAGGAAATTCCCAATTGTTTTTTCCCGCCTCCTCGGCCGGCAGGCCTAAAATGAATGGCAGCTAAAAAATTATTGGTTTTAGATTGTAATACTTCATCATTTAAGGATACACCAGGAGTAATCAATTCTGTAACACCACGTTTTACAATGGTTTTTGTCATTTTAGGATCTTCTAACTGATCGCAAATGGCAACTCGCATTCCTGCTTTTACCAATTTAGGTAAATAGGTATTGATAGAATGATGTGGGAAACCAGCCAAAGCAGTTTCACTTTCACTACCAGCACCACGTTTGGTCAATACAATACCTAAAATTTGAGCTGCTTTTACAGCATCTTCACCAAATGTTTCATAAAAATCGCCCACTCTAAATAACAACATCGCATCTGGGTATTTACCCTTGATGGTATTGTATTGCTTCATTAAAGGTGTGACCTTTTTTACCTTAGTTTTTGACAATTTTTGTAAATTCTGAATTGGATTGCGAATTTACGTTTTTTTAGTAAAATACTGTCAAAACCTATTGAATGAATTAATTTTTTAGGTTATACTGTACAAAATTGCAATTCAATTGCAATTTTGTACAATAATTTAAAAAGAAAATATTTTTATTATAATCAAAATTTTCTTTTTACTTTGTTAACAATTTCAATGCGGCGTTATAATGTTATAATTAGTATAAGATGCGAAAATTAAAAAATAGCGAATTAGAAAGGTTGTCTATAGAAACTTTTAAAACGGCAAAAAAAACGCCATTAATAGTCATCTTAGATAATATTAGGAGTTTAAATAATATAGGTTCAGTTTTTAGAACGAGTGATGCTTTTCTGATTGAAAAGATTTATTTGTGTGGTATTACTGCAAAACCACCCCATAAAGACATACATAAAACTGCTTTAGGATCAACAGACTCAGTTGAATGGGAGTATGTTGAAGATACGTTGAAATTAATTCAAAAATTAAAAGATTCAAAAATTAAAATTGCTTCAATTGAACAAGCTGAAAACAGTATTGAGTTACAAAACTTTATACCAGTAAAAGGAGAAAAACTAGCTATAGTATTTGGTAATGAGGTGAAAGGTGTTCAACAAGAAGTCGTTTCTGCATCTGATTATTGTATTGAAATTCCGCAATATGGCACGAAGCATTCCTTAAATATTTCTGTGAGTTGTGGGGTTGTTTTGTGGGATTTGTTTTCTAAATTCAAATTTTAGAATTCCTCCATTGAGGAAGGATTAAGGTGAGTGTAAAACAGAATTATTTGTAATTTGGCACTTAAAATTTGTAATTTTATCCCATGGATGATTTTATACTTTTTCTAAAATTGGCGTTTGACCATGTGTTAGATTGGAATGCCTATGACCATATCCTTTTTTTTATTGTTTTAGCAGTGGTTTATCATTTTAAAGATTGGAAAAAAACATTGTGGTTAATTACACTTTTTACTTTAGGGCACACGGTAACTTTAGCATTGGCAACATATGATATTGTAAGTGTTAGTAGTAAATTTATAGAGTTTTTAATTCCCTTAACTATTTTTATAACAGCAGCCGTTAACATATTTACGGTTAAAAAAAAGAAGTTTCACCAATCTAATGTTAATTTGTTTTTTGCTTTCTTTTTCGGATTGATACATGGTTTAGGTTTATCAGGATTTTTAAAAATGGTGCTGATTGATTCAGAAAATAAGACATTACCAATATTTGAATTTGCATTCGGAGTAGAACTGGCTCAAACCTTTATTGTTTTACTGATTCTTATTATTGGATTTGTTGCAGTAAATTTATTAAAAATTTCAAAAAGAGATTGGGTGTTGGTTTTGTCATCTATAGTAATTGGTATTGTAATACCCATGCTTTTTGAACGCAAATTTTGGTAATAATTTAACAAAATTCCCAGTTTTTTATCGGTAATTTGTTGTCAATTATTTTTTATTAAAACGATTTTTGAGATTTAAACGTTATATATAATCAATGACAGAAAAGAAACAACGCAGATATGATGTTGCCTATTTAAAAATGGCAATGGAATGGGCAAAATTATCACACTGTAACCGAAAGCAAGTTGGTGCTTTAATTGTTAAAGGTAATATGATTATTTCAGATGGCTTTAATGGTACTCCTTCAGGTTTTGAAAATTGTTGTGAAGATGAGAGTAATGCTACCAAATGGTATGTACTTCATGCTGAGGCCAATGCCATTTTAAAGGTTGCAGCATCAACACAATCGTGTAAAGGTGCGACCTTATATATTACCTTGTCACCATGTAAAGAATGTAGCAAGTTGATACATCAATCCGGTATTAAAAGATTAGTGTATGCTAAAAATTATAAAGACACTTCTGGTTTAGACTTTTTAGAAAAAGCAGGAATAGAAATAGAATATATTGAACATTATGAAGAATAAAATATATTTTCCTTTATTTCTCTCATTAGCAGTTGTCTTTGGAATTCTCATTGGCAGTATGCTTAATTACCCAAAAAGAAATTCTATATCCTTTTTTAAAGGAAATTCTCAAGAAGTTAAGATTAAAAAATTGATGGATTTTATTCAGTATGATTATGTTGATAAAGTAGATACGGATAGTTTATTAGACGGTACCATTCGTCAAATTTTAAGCAAATTAGACCCGCACTCTGTTTATATTCCTGTGAGTGAACATGATGCCATTGCAGAAAGTATGAATGGT
>VAPK010217221.1_pt1 | contig 14288 bp, 16 predicted proteins | sample 3395031 | NCBI WGS metagenome assembly VAPK01 (sample SAMN08290443, study PRJNA428436) | hydrothermal vent metagenome | isolation source: Deep-sea hydrothermal vent chimney 1 | place: Pacific Ocean: Juan De Fuca Ridge | reverse complement strand
TCCAAAATAAACCACCGTATTGCCGAAGGTGATAAAGTTGCAATAACGATCTCAGATGCGCTTTCGTATCAGGTTTCTAAAGAAATAGCATCGCATTATGCCACGTTAGCCGGTGATATTGATTGTATTATCCTTACGGGAATTATTTTTGACAGCGATCAGTTTTTACAAAATGTTAAAAATCGTGTTGGTGGTCTTGCTCCAATCGCCCTTTATCCGTCAGTAAATGATTTTTCTGCTCTCGCCTCGTTTGGATTAATGATATTAAAAGAGGAAATCGAAATTAAAAAATATTAAGAAAAAGAGTACAATATCACAGTTTAACACACGGTTGTAATAAACATATGCCACTAACCCATGTTAGAAATATTATTTAGCCTATTGTAATCCAGTATCTTAATAGTTTTACCCTCCATTAAAATAATTCCGTCTTTTCTAAATTCCGATAGCGTACGTATTGTATTTTCTGTTGTCATCGAAATTAGTTCTCCAATTTCACGACGCGTTATAGGTACTCTAAACTCATTAACATGATAAATTCTTCTAGCCAGAAATAATAAAAAATAAGCTATTCTGCCCTTTACCTGCCTTTGGCTTATCTCAAATTGGTTGTCAATAATCGTATCCGAAATACGGCTAATACGATTTAATACCCGTAAAGCAAAAGAACTATTAGTCGCAATAATAGTTTTTAGCGAAGGAAGTTCAACATCACAAACTTTCGTTTCTTCAATTGCAGCAATCGAATATCTGTATTTCGAATCGGAAAAAATACTCAGTAGATTTATAAAATCTCCCGGCTTGTTAATGCTCAAAATATGCTCCTTACCCTTTTTGTCAGTTTTATAAAGCTTAATGAGTCCGCTTCGCAGATATAAAAATGAATCTATGGACTCTCCCTCAGCACAAATAATCTCCCCTCTTTTATATTTAAACTCTTTTCTTAATTCGTTAATAAGCTGATACTCTGACTCGGTAAGAGAGCTAAATAATAATTTACGGTAAATACAAAACCGACAAGAATTTATCTCATTAATTGTTCTCATTCTAAATTACAATTTATGCCTGTTTTTATGATATAAATCATATGTAAAAATCTCCATGTGTAATTTTATAGATATACTTTTGTTGGCATCAAAGATATTGAAATTAACCATGAAACAAAATAAAATTATATGAAAAAGTTGTTGATACTAGGTGCAGGTACTGCCGGCACAATGATGGCAAATAAATTGCGGAAGACATTTTCGAGAAATGAATGGGATATTACAATTGTTGACCAATTTAAAACACATTATTACCAACCCGGATTTCTGTTTATTCCGTTTGGGATGTACACTAAAAGTGATGTGATTAAGCCAAAGAGCGATTTTTTTCCGGTTGGCGTAAATGTTATATTCTCGAAAATAAATAAAATAGAACCCGCTGACAATAAGGTTATACTAAATAATGGCACTACACTAAAATATGATTATTTATTAATTGCAACCGGTACACATACAGCTCCTGAAGAGACAGAAGGTCTTAAAGGAAAGTTGTGGTATAAAGAAATTTTTGATTTTTATACAATTGAAGGGGCTCTTGCTTTGGCATCATTTTTCAAAATATGGAAAGGTGGCAAACTCGTTGTTAATATCGCCGAACTACCATATAAATGTCCGGTAGCACCTCTTGAGTTTTCGTTTTTTGCCGATGCTTTTTTTGCCGAACGCGGAATGCGCGACAAAGTAGAAATTACCTACGTAACACCTCTTCCGGGTGCATTTACAAAACCACGCGCCACAAAAATTCTTGGTGAGCTGCTTGAGAAAAAAAATATAAATATTGTACCCGACTTCAACATTAGTGAGGTTGACAACGACAGGAAAGTAATAATTGATTTCGGAGGAAAAGAAATTCCGTTCGATTGCCTCGTTTCCATACCAACAAATATGGGTGCCGATATAATTGAGAACAGCGGCTTAGGCGATGATATGAACTTTGTAAAAGTAGATAAACATACACTGCAACAGGTTGATTATCCTAATATTTTTGTAATCGGCGATGCAGCTAATCTTCCTACATCAAAAGCCGGCTCCGTTGCACATTTTGCCGCCGAAATTGTTGAAGAAAATCTGACTTGTGTTATTGAAGGCAGAGAACTTACAGCAAGTTTCGACGGACATGCCAACTGTTATATCGAAACAGGCTATGGCAAAGGAACGCTTATTGATTTTAATTATGATACTGAACCTTTGCCTGGTTCATTTCCATTTCCCGGTATTGGCCCGTTTGGTTTGCTGAAAACCACACGAATGAACCATTATGGGAAATTACTTTTTAGATGGATCTATTGGCACATATTGTTAAAAGGTAAAGAAATGCCAATTGAATCAGAAATGCAGATGGCAGGTAAGAGATTTTAATGCTCAAAAATAAAAGATATGGATAATAATATTCAAGAGCAGATTAACGAAATAAACCGAAAGCTCGACATTGTATTGGACGAAGTTATTGCCCAAAAACAAGCACGGCAAACAATAGAAGATTTAACGGCTGATCTTTCTATTATTGGTAAAGATGTTTTTGCATCAACGGTAACCGAACTCGAAAACGCAGGCGTAGAGGTAGATGGCGAGGCTGTTAAATTACTGACTCTTAAGCTAATAAGAAACGTTGACTTGATAATAGAACTTTTTAATATGCTGGAAAGTGGTAAAGATTTGCTTAGCGATCTTACACCTATTGTTACTCAAGTAGGTCTTGATAGCATTAATTTAATGAGTGGCTTTGAGAAAAAAGGGTACTTTGAATTTGCCAAGCAGTCAATAAAAATAGTTGACAATATTGTTACACATTTTTCAACCGAAGATCTTCAATCACTGGCTGACAACATAGTAACAATAATGGAAACTATGAAAAGCCTTACTCAACCCGAAATGCTTAAAACAATTAATAACTCACTAACAGTTTATAAAAGTATTCAAATTAATAATATTGAAGAATATTCAATATTTAAAGCACTACGCGAAATGAATTCAAAAGAGATGCGAAAAGGAATAGGATTTATGATAACATTCTTGAAAAACATTTCTAAAGCTGCATCAAAAACAAATAATGAACAATAAACATTTTTTAATCTTACAAAAACAAATAGTTATGTCAACAAAAACAATTGCCGGAGTTGAAATTAATGTAGATGAAGAAGGTTACATGAACGACGCTTCACAGTGGACAAAAGAAATTGGTGCTGAAATAGCCAAGGAAGAAGGAATAATTTTAAGTGATAAGCATTATGAACTTATCGAATTTATAAGAAATAAAGTTGCTAAAGGTGAGGGGCTTACTATTAGAGGTATTGGTAAATCGGGAGTTGTAACTGCCAAAGAATTTTATCAACTGTTCCCGGGAGCACCACTAAAAAAAGCAACCAAAATATCAGGTGTACACAAACCTACATCCTGTATCTAATTTGAGTTCGCTCATTTTATCCGATTACTTGCTGCTCTTGTTTTAACAATTGTTGTTTACAACAATAAACCCTTTAATTTTAAAAGCTTCTATAGCTTCAAACTCAGATAATATGACCATACTTTTGGCTTTTTAAAAACGATAAAATCAAAAAATTAGAAATCATGGAAAATGCAAAAAAAAAACCCTTGAAAAAGATACTGCTTATTTGTTCTAAAGCAAGTATCGAAGATGTTTACGCAGCACTTGTTATGGCCAATGGTGCAGTAATGGAAGGTATTGAAACAAAGATGTTTTTTACCTTTTTTGGATTAGATGCCATTACAAAAAAAACTATGAAAAAGCTGCATACCGCTACGACCGGTAACCCAGGTATGCGTATGCCGGGGGGGCTCCCTTTTCCAACAATATTAGGAGGACTTCCTGGTGTGGAAGCAGGAGTTTCAGCAATGATGAGAAAGCAGATGGATGCTCTTGACATCCCACCCGTGGACGAATTTTTGGAGCTTATTACAGCCGGTGGTGGCGAAATTTATGCCTGTAAACTTGCAATGGATATGTTTAAGCTAAAAAAAGAAGACTTGCACGAAGAAGTAACGGCTGTTATAACCGTTGGGCAACTTTATGAAATGTGCGATGGTGAAGGAACACAGATCGTGTTTACTTAACAAAACAGGTTTTCTTAAATATTTATTTTATTAGTGTGTAGAATCAGGGGTTTGTTTTGTAGATCCTTGATTTGTCGTATTTAAATTTTTTTTAGACAGGCAATTTTCAAGTCATCTTTGCAGTTTGTTGCTATTTGTTATTAATCGAATAAAAATCTTGTCGTTATTGATGAGGTTTTTATATTTTTGGCAAATTAAATATAATGGAAAAGATTAATACAAAAAATACCGAGCCGAAGGAAAAAGTGATGAGCTTTTGGGATCATCTTGATGAGTTAAGATGGCATATTATGCGCTCAATGATTGCCGTTGTAATACTTGCCATTGTCGCATTCCTTAATCGTACTATTATTTTCGACTATATAATATTGGCTCCCAGCAATTCTAATTTTGTAACAAATAGGATTCTCTGCCAAGTTGGTCATTGGCTATCGGTAAATGCACTATGTATAAAAGAAATGAAACTGCAAATTATTAGTATTAAAATGTCAGGGCAATTTTTAACGCATATGTACATCTCGGTTGTTGCTGGTTTTATATTGGCATTTCCTTATATTCTTTGGGAATTATGGAGCTTTGTTAAACCTGCAATGAAAGAAAAGGAACAAAAATACTCAAGTGGTGGTGTTTTTATTAGCTCAGCATTGTTTATTATGGGGATATTATTTAGTTATTTCTTAATTGTACCCCTAACAGTTAACTTTTTAGGGACGTATCAGGTTAGTAGCTCCGTTTATAATCAAATTTCACTATCGTCATATATAAATACTGTTGTATCAGTTACTTTTTCAGTTGGAATAGTTTTCGAACTACCTATTATTGTTTACTTTCTTACAAAAATTGGTATCATCACTCCTGATTTCATGAAGAAAAACAGGAAATATATGTATGTAATCATGCTAATTTTAGCAGCAATTATCACACCACCTGATATGTTTAGCCAAATATTGGTTGTTATTCCGCTGATTGTTCTTTACGAATTTAGTATCGGTGTCTCTAACAGAGTTTATAAAAAAAACATGCAGGAATTAGTATAATTTGTGTCTGTAAAAAAACCCATCATTTTCAAGTCTTTGATAAGAAAGCGTCAAAAACAAGGCTTTTGAAGTTTTTGAATTCAAGGAGTTTACGAATTGTAGTTGACTGATTCAAAAACGAGAATAACGTAGTATTTGGCGTTTTCTTGCAAAGACTAATTACCAATAAAGGGGAGCTTTTAATAACAATGCCCGAATATGTAAAAAGAAAGTAAATAACTGAACACTTACCAAATTATATATTTAACAAACTTTAATCATGTATTTGTTGTTCAATTGATTAATTTTGTAGCATGTTTTTAGCTGTATATATAATTTTCTAAAAATAAATACAAATAACATGAAAATAAGATCTGCTACAATTACTATGTTTTTAAGCCTCTTCGTGCTTGTATTAAACTTGCCGGCACAAAAATTATGGACATTAGAAGAATGCATTAATTATGCATATGAAAATAATATCCAGATTAAACAAAGCGTACTAAATGTTACTTCAGCCGGTAATGATTTAACTCAAAGTAAATATAGTCTGGCTCCTTCGCTAAATGCAACATCCTCTTATTCATTTGGTTGGGGACGTTCATTCGACCAATCGGCGAACAGGTATGCTAATAAAAGCATACAACAAAGTTATTTTTTAAACTCACAGGTAACACTTTTTAACGGACTACAACTAATAAACAATGTGCGCCAGAAACAATTTGACTATCTTTCTCAAAAATACGCCTCCGATAAAATACGTAATGATATGTCGCTGAATATTGCAGCTGCATATCTGCTTATCTTATTTAACATTGAATTAGTAAACAATGCACAGCGTCAGGCAGATATTTCACATGAACAAATTAACCGAACCAAAGTACAAGTAGAGGCAGGTGCCGTTTCTAAGGGTAGTCTTTACGACATTGAAGCACAGGGGGCGGCCGATGATGCAAATTTAGTGAGTGCGAAAAACAAAGTGGACTTAGCATACCTCGACCTGAAGCAATTGTTGGACATGGAAGCTAATACCCCCTTTGATATTTTTAAACCCGACCTTGACATAACAGGCACTCCCTCTCCACTTCCGGCAGATATGATATATAATAAATCGGTTACAATTATGCCTGAGATAAAAAGTGCCGAATACAAAGTTGAAAGTGCTATGCGTAGCTTGTCTATAGCAAAAGGGCAGCGTAGCCCGCGGTTATACGCATCAGGCTCATATGGAACTAATTTTTCTGACCAACTAATGAAAAGTTATATTCCCGGTCAGCCCGGATATAATGAAATGATAGGTTTCAACACTCAATTTAAAGAAAATCGTTATGGCACTCTAAGCCTCGGGCTATCAATACCAATCTTAAACGGATATCAGGTTTCAACAAATATTAAAAAATCGAAAATTTATTACGAATCAGTAAATCTAAATCTTAAGTCGGAAAAGCTTAAGTTAAGAAAAAGTATTGAGTCGGCATACACCGATGCCATTGCCTCGTATCAAACATTTTTATCGCGCAAGAAAAGCGTTGACTCATTTAAAGAATCGTTTAAATATACCAAAGAAAAGTTTAATTTGGGCATGGTTAATTCAACTGATTATAACGTGGTTAAAACACAGCTTGCCAATGCGGAAGCAGACCTCGCTTCTTCAAAATTTGATTATATTTTTAAAATTAAAATTCTCGATTTTTACCTTGGCAGAAGCATGACATTAAGCGACATTATAAATGTAAAAGAACATTAATTTGTTGAATAAAATAAATATTAATTTTATAGCATACTTTTTAATTAATGATTATCACATAATAGATTATAAAACAGCACATTAATGGCAAAGAAAAATAGTAAAAAACAAATTTGGATTATTGTTGCAGCAGTAATTGTACTGTCAATTATTGTTGTGTTGGCAGTAAAAAAGAGTAGAAATTCAGGAGCCATCAAAGTTTCAACCGAAATGGTGAAGCTCAGAAAAGTTATAGAAACAGTATCGGCAAATGGGAAAATACAACCCGCTAAAGACATCAAAATTAGTCCTTACATCTCTGGAGAAGTTGTTGAACTTTTTGTAAAAGAGGGCGAGTTTGTTGTAAAAGGTGAAAAGCTGGCAAAAATTGATCCTGAAATTTATAAAAGAGCCTATGAGAAAACCGAGGCTTCATTAAAAACCACCGAGGCAAATCGAGCAAGTTCAAAGGCAAGGCTGGCTCAAAGTAAAGCACAATTTACTAAGTCGGAGCTTGACTTTAAACGCAGCAAAACCCTTTGGAACAAAAAAGTTATTTCAGATGCTGATTTCGAAACAGCAAAATCATCGTATGAAGTTGCCGGCTCAGAAGTTAAAGCAGCCGAAGAAAGCTACAAATCAAGTAAATTTCAGGTGCGTAGTGCTCAGGCATCACTTAAAGAATCAAAAGAAAATTTGAATCGTACAACAATTTATGCGCCAAATGAAGGAACAATTTCCAAGTTAAATGTTGAAGCTGGCGAAAGAGTTACAGGAGCATCTCAGTTTTCGGCTGGTACCGAAATTATGCGTATTGCAAACTTAGACGTGTTGGAAGTAAATGTTGAAGTAAATGAAAACGACATTGTTAGAGTTAGCCTGTTTGATACAGCAATGATTGAAGTGGACGCATACTTAAACCGTGAGTTTAAAGGCTTAGTTACCGAAATTGCAACATCGGCAAATACAGTTGGCATCAGTGCCGATCAGGTTACAAATTTTGATGTTAAAATAAAAATGCTTAAAAGTTCGTATTCCGATTTGATAAATAAAAATGCGGCAATATCATCCCCTTTCCGCCCCGGCATGTCGGCAACGGTTGAAATAGAAACTGAAATAGCTCCAAATATCCTTACAGTTCCCATTCAGGCAGTTACTACCCGTGCAGATACATCAGGGCGAGAAAAATCTGCACGAGAAATACACGAAGAGGAAAGCCTCCAAAAAGATAAAGGCGTAACACAAGATAAAACCGTTGTTGAATATGTATTTCTTTATAAAGACGGAAAGGCAATTATGCGGAAAGTTACTACGGGTATCCAAAACAATACTTTCATCCAAATAACAAATGGACTGAAAGAAGGTGATGAAGTAATTGTGGCTCCTTATCGTGCTGTTTCAAAAACGTTAAAAAATAAGGATGAGGTAGAAAAAGTAGATAAAAAAGATCTTTTTAGCTCAAAAAAAGATAAAAAGTAGGTTACTAATCACTCTGCTGAAAAATAATAATAATATGTGTGCTATTAATTCTTATTTTATCTTTAAGAAACTTTGTGTAATAGATTTTTTACAATTAAGACACAGCGTTTCACCAATAAACCTTATTAATAACATTGATTTTTAATCTGATTTATAATAATAGAAGTAAGCATTGAAATAACTTATATATTGGCTGTAATATTAAATATTGAAACCTCAACAAGTGTTTGCTCGGTAGTACTATCGGTTGATGGTAAAGCTGTTTCCACTATAGAGTCGCACACAATAAACTCTCATGCTGAACATATTACACTATTTTCACAAAAGGTAATCGCTGATTCTAACTTAAATTTTTCAAACCTTGATGCCGTATCGGTTAGCAAAGGTCCAGGTTCATATACAGGCTTACGTATTGGCGTTTCAACGGCAAAAGGGTATTGTTATGCGCTAAGCATTCCACTAATTTCGGTGGATACGCTAACAGCAATGGCTATTGGTATTAGTAACCTTTTTGACCACGATAAAGCACTAAATAATGTACTTTACTGCCCAATGATTGATGCCAGAAGAATGGAAGTTTACACAGCATTATTTACGGCAAACCTTGAAAAGGTTGAACCTGTAACTGCTAAAATAATTGATAATAGCTCGTTTAATGAGCAACTGGTATCTAATAAGATAGTATTTGCCGGTGATGGGGCAGCAAAATGCAAAGAGGCTCTTAAGCAAAAACCAAATGCCATATTTTATGATAATTTTTTCAACTCGGCAAAGTATCAGAGCGCAATAGCTGAACAAAAATATTTAACGGGTGATTTCGAAAATACAGCCTATTTCGAGCCATATTATCTTAAAGAATTTATCGCCGGAAAGCCAAGAGTTAAAGGTCTAAGGTGAACTAAAAAAAATCTAAATGCCAATGCATTAATAATCCCACAACTATTGGCGACAACTTTTAATAAACATGCTCTTCTTTGTATTCCTTAACATAGACCTTGTTTCCTTTAAATAGGGATGTGCTTATTGAAAAGTAAAATACATTGGCTTTCAGTCCTTTATACGGCATATTGCCATTGGTTTCGGTATAATCCTCATTAAAAAATTCTGAGAGATAATACTTAAATTTTAAACTCAAACCATATGGAAACTGAATGCCGGCAAAAACCGTGTTATAATATGAAGGTGTCCTGTCGCTAAACCAAACATTAAATTTCTCGGTTTTTATTTCATTCTCAAATGTCTTCTGCTTAAAGTTTATCGGAAACTCAATTTCGTAACCTACAAAAAAGAAAATCTTATTAAGGTTCCCTACCTTAACGCCTACCGGAATACCAATATCATAATTTCTAAACTTCATTTTTTTACCGGCGAAATAAGATGCGCTACCACTTGGTGCATCATAAATAAAACCTACATTTCTTACTGTAGCTCCAAAAATCAACCCGAAGTTATTGTTTACATCATAGTTTCCAAAAAACTGACCGTTAAAAACCGGCGACCACCTCATAATACCACCGTTTGAGTTACCATTGTCGCTAATGGTTGCAAATGAAAAAATCATTTCACCGCCTGAGGTTGTGTATATCTTATTATTTTGACCTTTGGTAATTGTAGCTACCGCCAAAATTGAGATAAAAAGTAGCAATATACGTTTCATAGTCTTCATTTTAATTTGCAACAAAAATAATAAAATTCGTTAACTTCTTTAATTCGATAATTCTTTTTACAGAGTCTCTTTCAATTCTGCATCTAATTTAATATCAAGTTCCTCCATTGTTCCATTATTTTTTATAATGATGTCAGATAGCTTAATGCACTTGCCAAGATTTTGCTTATTTGGATCGGTAGATATAAATTCACGTCTTTCGTTTGAAATAAATGTACTAAAATCAACATTGTCGGTTGATGAAGCTCTTTTGATAATTCGATTATATCTGATTTTAGAATCAGCATCAACTGCGATTAAAATAAATCTCCCTTGCTTTCTTAAAAAGCCTACCTCTCCGGGGGTTCTAATACTCTCAATAATTGCGTTGCCGCCATTATCAGTAGCTTTTTTATATAGTTGCTCAATTATATATGCCGGATTATGATGTGCCCTCAAATCATTAGCAACTTCTGTCATTGTATCTCTGTTAACAGGTAACCCTCTTTTCTCAATTTCTTCAACAAGAAACTGCCGCACCGAATAATGTCTAAACCCTTTATTATTGACAAGGTATTTAACAATTGTGCCTTTCCCTGCACCAAGTGTCCCTGTAATTCCAACTATAATCATTTTTGTGTGGGTGGGTTCGTGCTGTTTCATTTTAAACAATTTGGTAATAATTCCACTAAACCTTGTCTAAGTGTAGTTTGCAACTACACTTTCATATCAAATTCAATTAAATATTCCTCTTTTTTGTAGTGGACTCATTATTGCATTTCAAAAATTCAAAGATAAGTATTTTATAGGTTTCTTTAATGTTTAATTTTGGCTCTTAGTATGCCTCCACAACTATAGTCTAAGTGTAGTTTGCAACTACACTTTCATATCATAACAATTTCAATTAAACAATCCATGTCAGAATAATTTCTGGCACTACTGTATAAATAATGCTCAGGACGTTCAACCCATCCTACAACCTGAAAAGTCATAAAGTATGTGGCCTCCTGATCATTTATTTGATATGCTGTTCCCATTTTGCAGAGTTAATGATAAAATTATGTGTAGTTGCAAACTACACCTAGTGGTGGGGTGATCTTAAGTCTCAAAGAAAAGTTAGACCGATTTTTCTATTCAAACCTGTCTCAAAAATTCGAATTAATGTTGATAGTTGAATATTTCCTTTTGCATTCTCAATTTTTGAAATATAGCTTTTCTTTGTTCCTGCTCTCTCTGCTAATTGTTCTTGTGTAAGATTTGCTTTACTGCGTGCTTCTTTTAACATTTCACTTACAATAAACATTTGGGCTTTTTCTTCGAAGATATTTCTACTTTCTGTACCTATTTTCCCATGCTCCCGTTCCAATAATTCATCAAATGTTCTTATGTTACTATAGTCTGTCATGATTCTAATTTTTTAAGTCTAAAATATTCATCTTTCAATTTCATTGCTTTTTCAATATCTTTCTTTGGTGTTTTCTGTGTCTTTTTCTGAAATCCATTAAATAGAACAATTAGTTTCCCTTTGTCAAAACAACAAAAAACTCGATAAATATTTGATTGGTATTCAACTCGGATTTCATAAAGCCCTTTATATTCAGCCATTAGAGCTAAGAACTTTTTTGGTACCATTTCAACCTGTTTTATCAGCTCGAATACATATTGAAATTTTAACTTTACTTTAACATCCAGTGGTTTATAAAACTCAATAAAGTATTCTCCATGAAACACTATTCTTCTATTCATGCGGCAAAGTTATCATAAAAGATAACACAAACCAATTTTATTTTCATGAATTTCTATGAGATTCATCTTTTCTACGCCCCTTGTCTAAGTGTAGTTTGCAACGACAATTTCATATCATATCAATTTCAATTAAATAATCCACATCAGAATAATTTCTGACACTACTGTATAAATAATGTTCAGGACGTTCAACCCACTAATTAACTTTTCCGCTTTCATCTTTAATATCATCAATCCACTTTCCCATTACCACAGGTCTATAGGCATTCATTTTATTTATGAGATCTTCGATATTATCAGAAACAATTATATTATTACTGTGTTCTTTGCGTACAAATCCCGCTTTAACTGCATCGTTAAAAAATAGTAACAGACTATTAAAATAACCATCAACATTAAGTATGCCAATAGGTTTATCAGAAATACGTAATTGGTTATATATTAAAATTTCAACAAGTTCATCAAGAGTACCTATACCCCCCGGCATTGCAATAAAGCCATCAGATATTTCCATCATTTTTTCCTTTCTCTCTGCCATAGTAACCACCTCAATTAAACTTGTAATACCCTTGTGATCAACCTCTTTGTCAATAAGTAATCGAGGCATTACGCCAATTACTTCAACACCACCATCAAGTACAACATCAGCTATAACCTTCATTAAACCAACATCGGCACCACCGTAAACAAGTTCGATGTTATTATCAACAAAAAATTGTCCGACAGCTTTGGCTGCCATAGCGTATTCCTGTTTATTACCCTTACTTGAACCACAAAAAACACAAATTTTATTCATATATCCGTAATAATTTTAAGCTCACAAAATTAGATTAATTTTGCAAAATGAAGTTAATTGATACTCATACACATATATACTTAGATAATTTTGATGCCGATCGTGCAGAGGTTGTACAAAATGCTATTAAAAGTGGCGTTAATACACTATTGCTGCCTGCTATTGACAGCACTACATTTAGCTCAATGAAAAATTTATCAAAAGCATTTCCTAATAACTGCCTGCCAATGATTGGGTTACACCCTACTTCTGTTAACGATGATTATATTAGCGAATTGAATTTTGTGAAAGCAGAATTAGCAGTTAGTAATTATATTGCTATTGGCGAAATTGGGATTGACCTTTATTGGGAAAAGACCCATATTGATGAACAAAAAGATGCCTTTAGGCAACAATTACAGCTTGCTAAAAAATACAAGCTTCCGGTTGCAATACATACTCGTGATTCATTTAACGAAATATATCCAATACTAAAAGAGGAATTGACGGAAGATCTCAGGGGCGTTTTTCATTGTTTTACCGGAACGGCAGAAGAAGCAAAAAAGATTATTGACTTAGGGTTTATGATGGGAATTGGTGGAATTATAACGTTTAAAAATTCCGGATTAGACAAAGTTGTTGAAACAATTAACTTAAAAAATCTTATTCTTGAAACCGATTCACCTTTTTTAACGCCTGCACCATATCGCGGCAAGCGGAACGAAAGTGCATACATTACTTATATTGCTGCAAAGTTAGCAGAAGTAAAAAATACCCACATCGAGAGTATAGCTGAAATTACGACTGCTAATACCGAAGATCTTTTTAACTTGAATAATTTATAATCTCTAACAAATACAATGACTGAAGAGACATCAATATTAATAATTTATACCGGCGGTACAATAGGCATGATTGCCGATGACGCAACAGGAGCCCTAATTCCTTTTAATTTTGAGAATATAAATGATCAGATACCTGAACTAACTAAATTTAACTTTCATATTGGTTTTCACTGCTTCGACCCAATACTCGACTCATCAAATATAAACCCAGACGCTTGGGTTGATTTAGCTCAAATTATTAATAACCATTACGAAGAGTATGATGGTTTTGTTGTATTACATGGCTCTGATACAATGGCTTACACCGCATCTGCCTTGAGCTTTATGCTCGAAAATTTAAACAAACCTGTAATTTTTACCGGGTCGCAGCTACCTTTGGGCGTACTTCGTACTGACGGTCGCGAAAACCTTATTACATCTATAGAAATTGCCGCCCATAAAGACGAAGAAACTCCTGTTGTGCCCGAGGTTTGTATTTATTTTGAAAACCGATTACTGCGTGCTAACCGTACAACAAAATATAATGCCGAAAATTTTAACGCTTTTGTATCGGGGAATCTGCCGCTGCTTGCCGATGTTGGCATTTACATTAAATACAATAAAAACACTATACTAAAGCCTAACTTTAAAAACCTTAAAATTCATAAAAGTCTGGATACTAACGTTGCCGTGCTTAAGCTTTTCCCCGGTATTAATGCCAAATTTGTTAAAGCATTTTTTAGTATTGATAAACTAAAAGCAGTAGTTATCGAGAGCTTTGGATCAGGCAATGCACCCTCGGAGCCATGGTTTATAAATATATTAACATCAGCTATTAGCAACGGAATAATAGTACTTAATGTTACTCAATGCATATCAGGTTCGGTAGAACACGGCAAGTACGAAACAAGTATTGAATTAGGTAGAATAGGCGTTATTAGCGGTAGGGATATTACTAC
>VAPK010179455.1_pt1 | contig 14288 bp, 5 predicted proteins | sample 3395031 | NCBI WGS metagenome assembly VAPK01 (sample SAMN08290443, study PRJNA428436) | hydrothermal vent metagenome | isolation source: Deep-sea hydrothermal vent chimney 1 | place: Pacific Ocean: Juan De Fuca Ridge | reverse complement strand
TTTTACTTCTATACTACTCATTACAGACTCGGCATGTAAAAACAGTTTTAAGTTTTTAAACATTCTAATATCGAAAGTTGTATTTTTAAAAACGGCTCTTGTATCGCCTGGTTCCAAATCAGATATTTTAACAGACAGTGATTGCTCATTTTGCTGTTGAATAGTTGTACTTCCTTGTAAACGTTCTCTTTTTATTCCGGGAGGCAGTACATAAGGAATTGGTTGTCGGTCACCATTTTCTTCTATATTTACCACTCCAACTTCAAATTTTTGATTCTCTTCGTTGGTTAGATCTTGTGGTGGTTTTATAGCATCATTTAAGGTTTTGGTATATCGTCTCCAGTCTCCTCTTACCAATTGTAGCTCGCCAAAACGCAATACAACGGGGATACTGAACTTGGTTAAAAACATCCTCATAAAACGGATTGATGTAAAATCTGAAATGTCATTTATGATATTATTTGGATCTTCCGGTTTTGTAATTGGTATTCTAAATTGATACCATGTAGATGTTTGGGTAGTGTTATTTGGTAAATTAATAGTTGTAACTCTCTTGTCAACTATAAAGTTCTGACCAACCACTAGGTCTGGTTTGTTGAGCGAAACTTTATATTGGTAATAGCTTTCAATTGCGCTCATGGTTTGATCTTTATTGATATCTTCAACATCGGGAAATGAAGTGGATGAGGTTGGAAAACTTTCAATGGAATTATTTACTGTAGGCGAATTTCCTTCTGTTAAACTAAAATCTTTATATCTTGAAAGAATAGACGCGTCTTCTGCGTCTAAATTTGAGCCGCGGAAATATTGAAAATTATCTGCCGATGGATCGGAGCCAAAAAGTGCACCAAATTTCGTAGCTTCATCTGTATCGTTAATCCCATCTAATCCTAAATCCTGATTAATTCTGGCTTCATCACTTTCGGTAAATGCATAAAGCAAGGATTGATTTTTTGGGATAGATGACCAGGGTGTTATTTCAACATTATTTCCAGGTATTTGTACCCCATCTTCGGGTAAACCATTTTCAAACATTTTTCTATCATCCTTTAAAATATCTTCAGAAATACTTCCAAAGTTAAAATACAATTCACCTTTAAAATCATTATCATTTGGTGGAAAAAGAGGTGCCCCTTCTTCTGGTTGTATGGAATAATTTTCATAAGGATCCATTAGCCAAAATTGGATATACTCAATATTTGCTTGTTGAAAATCGGTTGTTGTAAGTGCTCTGGTAATTCCGCCCCAGCGATCTTCCGGATTGGGATATTTACCTTGGGCATCGAATCCGCTATCATAATTATAAGAACCCCTTTCTTGAGGATAATAAGCCAGATCAAATGTTCTTACTATTGATGTTTGGGTTATGTCTAGATCAACTTCGGGAAATAATTCACTAAAATTAACTTGTCTAACTTCTGCCCTGGACAATTCCTGACTATCTATATTTGAAGGTCTTAGAGAGGAACCATAAAAAATAGGATCGATATTATACCACGAAAGTCTTGATCTTTTTGCACCGGTTCTTAATTCATTGGGTAGGCCCGGTGCGAGATTACCATTGTTAAAATCTAAATCACCAATTTGACCTTGTGGCGTACTTGCCATAAACCATTGTTTTGGTGATTTTATATCTAAGGGAATTTGTGCGCCTTCAAAATCGTCGATATAAGACGTTGCAGCACCTTCTAAATCTATACCACTTGGTGTGCCCGGTAGAAGATAAGCTACTTCAGATCTGATAGAAAAGAAAGAAGGAGCATCTGTATCGATATTTGGTAATTTATTGATCCATTTAGTAAATTTTGGAACTTCTGTTTTATAGGTTAAATAAGCGCCAAAAATAGTATTGTTTACAGGTTCTGAACCAAACTGAGCTTTTTGTGTTAAAGGCTTTTCATTTAAATTAATAATATTACCTCCTACTGCTAATTTTTCGTTGAAAACATGAAATACATCAACACCCATATACCTTCGTCGTTGTTGATTAAATCCAATATTGTTCTCTACATTTACCTGAATTGGCGCGTTTGATGAAATTAATGTTGGATTTATAATTTGTACGTTCCCAACGGTATAATCTACTACATAGTCAACTCCTTCTACCAATTCTCTTCCACCTGTTGTAACTGTAACTGATCCTCTTGGGACGTTGAAAGCTCCTAAAGGAATTCCATTAGTTCCGTCTGATTTAAAATACCCCTTAACGCGGTACTTATCTTTTACTTGGAAATCGTTTTGAGCTTGAGCCTGTGTGCGATCATATAATTCATTAAATACGAAAACATCATCCTCAGGGACAAGAATATCATCCAAATCTTTACCAAATGGTTCGATAGTAGGGAAAAGAAAATAGCCATTATTTGAGTATATTGTTATTCCCTCCACATAGTCAAAAAACCCATCTCCTTCTGGTTTTACATTGTTATTTTGATCTAATCTATCTAAGCGCAATAAATTTAATAAGGTAACTTCATTGACGCCCGGAGTCTGAGAATTTTGCAAAATATTTACAGGCTCCCCGGTACTGTCATCATTATACAGTAACTCTAACCTAAATCCGTCTCTTTGAAGCTGAAAGGCACCTGGGATCGCATAAACATTCTTCATCATCAAATCCCAAAGAGGTATATTGGTATTAATTATTTCACTTCGTAACAATTTCACAACCAAGTTATCTGGTGCAATAACTCCATTATCTGTAAATTCACCAACCCGATAAACATTAGAACCATCAGAATACTCATAGGCTACTGCCAAGACATCACTTTCTGAGAGACGACGATTCAAAGTTATAAAACCTAATTGCGCATTCATAGTAAAATCAATACCTTGAATGAGCTTAATAGCATTTTCTAGAATGGTATAGTCACGTCCCTGAGACATATTAAATGGAGCCAGTGCTTGTGTTACACTTGAAATCTCTCTAATAGGCCCATTAAGTGTCATTAGATTAACTAAATCATTCGCTTCATTCGAAGGATCTTGTTCACCCGGATTTGGAGTTACGTTTGCCGGGCCAATATTATTCAAATCGTTTTCCGCAAGATCGGATAATGCTACAATATTTCTCGTTCCAACTGTTGTTGCATTTCGGTTGGTAATCCATATTTCAACTCTGGTAATGTTGACAGAGCTATTAATTAAGGGGAAATTAATAAGGGCATCATTGTATTTATCTCTAAATTTTTGAGCTAAAAAAAAGTGCCTGTCCGGATCGTAATTACTCGCTTTAAAATCAAATTCATTTATTATTGAACCTCCTTGAGCCGAAACAGATCTGGTTTGCGATCGTTGTTGAGAAAAAATACCGGTTACCGTGGTTTTACCAAATTGTAATTCGGTTTTAACTCCAAATAAATTTTGAGCTCCGGTTACTAAAGAATTTCTAATAGGCATGGATACATTCCCAACTTCGATTTTTCTAATAATATCGTCTTCAGTTGGAGTATATTCCAGTTTGACCAAATTTTGAAAATTAAAAGTAGACTGGGTATCAAAATTGGCAGTTACCTTAAGTCGTTCACCAATTTTAGCATTCAAACTAGCACTAATCTCCTGACCGAAATCAAAGGTAATACTTTTCCTATTTTTTTCTGACAATTGGGGATTCTCTACTTTTTGGTAGATCAATCCCATCTTAATCAAGATAGACCCTTGCGGATTTACTTCAATAGTGTTACCCCCGAATACACTTTCAAAAAAGTTGGAATTTACGTAATAAGTAGGTAAGAGATTTTTTTGCGCGTCTTCACTGTTTTTGGTTCTTCCCCCAATTGCATTTAATTTGATCTTTGAATACTCAAGCATATCACGCTGTAAGCGATATTCTTTATATTCTTTGGGCGTCATTTGTGTAGGGTGTTTGATGTAATAATCACCAATTTTTTCATACAAGATATAGTTTCCTGTTTGCGGGTCGTAAATTATTTCTGTTTTGGAGTTGCTGTTTAAAAAAAGGCTACCATTTTGTAAGTTGCTGAAAGAATAAGGTAAAGGCTTTATGGTGTCGTTTTTAACAGAAGTATCTGATACGCTAGAAGTTACTTGATTATTGCTTGAATTTATTTGAGCCGAGGCAAAATATGTACTAAATAAAAGTACAATTAATATAATAGGGAGATTATATTTGAATCGCTTTCTTCTAACCAAATTTTTACAAGTTTTTTAACGCTTTTTTTATAAGTTCTTCCAAACTGATATTTGGAGAATCTTGTAAAATAACTTGTATGATATTGTCTATTTTTTTTCTTGAAAAACCTAAGACCTCTAGTGCTGATAACGCTTCATTTTTAATTGTATTGTTTGAAACAGATAATTCTTCTGAAAATTCATAAGTTTTCAATATTTTATCCTTCAAATCTACAATTACTCGTTGAGCAGTTTTAATACCAATTCCCTTTACGGATCTTATTTTTTCAACATCCTCTGAGCCAATTGCTTGTTGGATTTCTTGAGAATTCATTGAAGATAACATAGTGATGGCTGTACTAGGTCCAACTCCGGAAACGGAAATTAATAATTTAAAAATTTCCCTTTCAATTTTATCGGTAAAACCATAAAGAATGTGTGCGTCTTCACGAATAGATAAATGGGTAAACAATTTTATGTTTTCTTGGTCGGGTATACTCGAAAAAGTTTGCAGTGAAATAGTTAAAATATATCCTATGCCATTACATTCGATAATAACATTATTTGGGTATTTTTCAATTAATTTTCCTTTGAGATGTGTAATCATAAATTGAGCTAAAAATTCATCTCAAATGTATGAAAATTTAATGCAATCAATTTGGGTTTTACCGAATTTTAACTTGCCAAAAGCCAAAAGCCAAAAGCTAAGATCCAAGAGCCATCAACCAACAGCCAAAATCTACTTTAATTTTCTACGACTTTTTTCCCTTTCCTGGGCGTCAACAACTGCAATACAAACCATATTAACAATTTCGTCAACGCTTGCACCTAATTGAATTAGGTGAGCGGGTTTTTTTAGGCCCATAATAATTGGCCCAACAGAATCTACTTTTTTTAATTGTTTTAATAATTTATAGCTAATATTAGCAGATTCAAGGTTGGGATAAATTAATCCGTTTACTTTTTTACCTTCAATTTTTGAAAATGGAAATTTTTCGGAACGCATTTGACTATTTAAGGCAAAATCGACTTGTAGTTCACCATCAATAATAATTTTGGGAAAAAATCTATGCAAATAGGTTATCGCTTCCTTTATTTTTTTTGATGATTCTGAATTGGAAGACCCAAAATTAGAAAACGATACCATGGCTAATACCGGTTTTATTCCAAATAATTTCATGGCATTATTTGTCATAATTGCAATTTCAGCCAATTCCTTGGATGTAGGGTTGATATTCATTGCAGTATCCGATAAAAATAAAGGCCCCCTTTTTGTTAGCATCAAATTGGTAGCGGCAATTTTTTTAATTCCTTTTATTTTACCAATTAATTCTATCATGGGTTTAGCAACCGTAGGATAGCTTCGGCTATATCCAGTAACTAATGCATCTGCATGATTTTCATTTACCATCATTGCAGCAAAATAGTTTCTTTCACGCATCCATTTTTGCGCTTCCAATAAGGTTAATCCATTTCTTTGTTTTTGTTTCCAGTATAACCCGGCAAAATAGTTTCTTCTTTTTTCTTCAGTTTTTGCTTTCGGATCTATAATTAGAATTTTAGCATCAAATTGTATTTCCTTCATCATCTTTTTTATTACAACTTTGTTGCCTAAAAGAATTGGAATGGCTATACCTTCTTCATAAGCAATATGAGCTGCCTTAAGAACATCTAAATGATCCGCTTCAGCGAAAATAACTTTTTTAGGATTTGCTTTTGCTCTATTGGTAGTAGCACGCATTAATTTATTTCCTGTACCCAATCTTTCTTCCAACTCTTCTTTATAAGCTTCCCAATCTGTAATCGGATTTTTTGCAACACCAGAATCTATAGCCGCTTTTGCAACTGCAGGTGGAATTTCATATATCAATCGGCTATCAAATGGCTTTGGAATAATATAATCTCTACCAAATATTATATTCTTTTTGTTATATGTAATATTAATTTGTTCGGGAACATTTTCTTTGGTTAGGTTTGCCAATGCATGAACAGCAGCCATTTTCATTTCTTCGTTTATTTTTGTAGCTCTAACATCTAAGGCCCCTCTAAAAATAAATGGAAAGCCCAAAACATTATTTACCTGATTTGGATTATCAGATCTACCTGTAGCCATAATAATATCTTTTCGAGTTTTAATGGCGAGATTGTAATCAATTTCAGGATCTGGGTTTGCCAAGGCAAAAACAATTGGGTTTTTGGCCATCTTTAAAAGCATATCTGCACTTAATACATTTCCTTTGGATAAACCTATAAAAACATCGGCGTTTTTAATTGCATCATCCAGGGTATGCAAATCTTTATCTGTTGCGAATTCTAATTTTTGAACTGTTAGATCTGATCTGTCTTTTCTTATAACACCTTTGCTGTCACACATAACAATGTTTTCTGCTTGAATACCTAGTTTTTTGTATAATTTAGCACAGGAAATTGCGGCAGCTCCGGCTCCGTTGACAACAATACTTACCTTGTTTACTTTTTTCTTAGCAACTTCAAGAGCGTTTTTGAGCGCTGCTGTAGAGATGATCGCTGTTCCATGCTGGTCGTCGTGCATTACAGGAATATTCAATTCTTCTTTTAAACGTCGTTCAATTTCAAAAGCTTCGGGTGCTTTGATATCTTCTAAATTAATACCGCCAAAAGTTGGAGAAATTGCTTTTACGGTCTCTACAAATTTATCCACATTAGTGGTATCAACTTCAATGTCAAAAACATCAATGTCTGCAAATATTTTAAAGAGCAAGGCCTTACCTTCCATAACCGGTTTCGATGCAGATGCACCGATATCACCCAATCCTAATACGGCTGTTCCATTCGAAATAACGGCAACCAAATTACTTTTGGCCGTGTATTTATAAACATCGTCTTCATTTTTTGCTATTTCTAAACATGGTTCTGCAACACCCGGTGAATATGCCAATGACAGATCTCTCTGTGAAGTGTGTTTTTTTGTAGGTACTACTTGGATCTTACCCGGAGTTGGATATTCGTGATACTCTAAAGCATCTTTTTTATTTGATTTTGCAGACATAATTTCTATTAATTTGAATCTACAAAGTTAACTTATTTAAAAGGATGAGCGAATAATAAAAATCAGTTTTTTACGATACAAATGTTACCTTTTTATAATCAAAAAAAAGGATTATTTATTCGGTTAAGATTAAATTAAAAGTTGATTCTATAAATTGGATATTTGAAAGGTCGCTATTGCTTTAAAAAATCAATATTTCTATGCAAACCCATGTATTTGGTTCGTTTTACAGCAGATTTAGTAAATATTTTTTTAAAAACTTCTTCTGTGATTTCTTCCCAATCTTTTTTTTCCATTTGAAGCAGATCTGGGTGAGGATTGAATTTTGGTTCTTGATGGGGAATTGAAAACCTGTTCCACGGACAAACATCCTGACAAATATCGCATCCAAAGATCCAGTCATCCATTTTTCCTTTGAACGAATTCGGAATTTCATCTCTTAATTCAATGGTTAAATAAGAAATGCATTTGCTTCCATCGATTGTGTTGTTGGGTAAAATAGCTTCTGTGGGGCAAGCATCAATGCATTTCGTGCAGTTGCCACAATGATCGGTTTCATATTCTAGATCGTATTCCAGTTCAAGATCTAAAATAATTTCGGCTAAAAAATAGTAAGAACCTTTTTGTTTGGTGATCAATAAAGAATGTTTGCCTATCCATCCCAAACCACTTTTTTTTGCCCATACCCTTTCTAAAACAGGAGCAGAGTCTGTAAAAACCCGCGCATCAATTTGGCCAATATATTCTTGTATATAATTTAATAGTTCATATAGTTTGGCTTTGATAATGTGGTGATAATCTTCACCATAGGCATATTTTGCAATTTGGTAAGAATCGGTATTTTGAATTTCTTTTGGATAATAATTGTATTGTAACGAAATAACAGATTTAGCACCAGGAACCAGTTTTGTGGGATCTAGTCTCTTATCAAAATGGTTTCCCATGTACTGCATTTCGCCATGAAATCCATTTTTGAGCCATTGTTCTAACCTAGGAGCTTCTTCTTCTAAGAATTCGGCTTTGGCGATACCACAAGAAGAAAAACCGAGGCGATGGGCTTCGGTTTTTATTTCTTTAGAAATAGATTTGATCTTTACATTCATATGCTAAATCTAAAAAGTTCCAATTGAATGGAAGCAGATTATTAAAACAAAGTTACGATTTTCTGTTTATGAATTAAAAAATAGTATAGATTTAATAGGATTATTGTCCGGTAAAATATTTTAAATAGTGTAAACCATTGTCTTAACTAATTTAGTGAGGTAAATGATACATACAGGGTTTATTTCAATTGGGAAGGATTAATTTCCAATAATTATTTTTCCTCGGTCCTAAAGGATGTAAAATTATTGGAAATCAATCCTTCCTTTAGGATAAGAGGTAAAGATTGATTGAAAATAATTAACTCCTAAAACTTCACCGGACACCAACAATATAATAATTGAAAAAACATCAATTGAGGCATGTTTAAAAAACAAAAAGGAAATTAGTACTCTAATTTCCTTTTTACAAAACAAAGCTATTTAATTATAATTTTATCTACCTACCGGTGCATGGATGGAAAATTCAATATCTCCACATTCACCTTTCTCCATTGGAATTTGTGTAAACGGATCGAAAAATGTAGAACAACCACCAAAATACCCACTGCTTTGATCTCGGATCATTCCAGGAATTTTTGGACCATGACTTCGTAAAACCAAATGCACTTCTGCACTAAAAGTATTTCCTTTTTGAAGTCCACCAGCCAGAGGTAGGCCAAAATCGGCGTTCATAGATTCTGAGTCATCACCCGCTCTTAAACGTCCATAAAAGGTTCCTTTACCACTTGCTCCAACAACATGACCAGAACCTGCGTATAGAATATCAACTCCAACTTTTGCTGCGTTTGGAAAATCTGGTTCATTACATTCTCCCGGAATGACACAATTTTGAGGGTTATTCCAAATCACCCACCATAAAGTATATACGTGACCCGGAATTAGATGGTTAGAACGATATTTTGCCCAAATTCCTCTCTTGCCTCTGATTAATATAGATTTACCTGTTTTATGATCAATTATTGGATTAATTACATCTTCTTTAGAATAAGCAAATTTGTAATAGTTTTTTGATTTTTCTGATTCGTTATTTTCGGTAGCTCTATTTTTTAAAGCTTCCTTTTCCAAAGCTTCAAATTCTTTGGCTCCGAATTTCCCCTCAAAAGTATTAATTTCAAATTCAGTAGACTCCAATAAAATATCATCTGCTGAATCTGGATCACATGAGATTACAGTTATAATCAAAAATGAGAAAAAAAGTTTAATAAGATTTTTCATAATAAAAAGGATTTTAAGATTAAATTAAAATTATTACTGATTAGAGGTATTATGAATGTTAGATATATTTTTAAAAATCTATTTTGGTGGGTGTACTGCTGCTTGGATATCACCACATTCACCTTCTGCATCGGGAACCTCTGTAAAAGGATCAAAAAAAGTTGTACAGCCACCTTCATAGGTAGTAAGCTGTTCATTAAACTGCCCGGGTATTTTCGGACCGTGACTTCTCAATACAATATGTACTTCTGCATGTAGTGTGTCTTGTAAACCTCCTGCTGCTGGCAGACCAAAGGGTACATTATAGGACCCGGTAATATCATTTACATTTAAAGTTGCAGTAAAAGTAGCTGCACCACTGGCATCGGCTTCAAGACCCGATCCAGCCAAAACTTCAACTTCAACCAGGTCGGCAATTGCAAAATCGGCATCAGAACATGCTCCAGGTACTGTACAATTTTCAGGCTTGTTCCAAATTACCCACCAAATGGTATACACATATCCCGGTCTAAGATCGGAAGTTTTAAAAGTAACTTTGATATTGTCTTCATTTCTCACCAGGGTTGATTTCCCCATAACATTGGTGAATGTAAGATCTAAAATATCTACAGTGGAAGTTGTTGATTTGAATCCATTATTGTTATCATCATCCGAACAGGAGTTTGGAACAAAAATAAAAATCACTAAAGCAAGAATAAAAAATAATTTTTTCATAATTAAGGTTTTTAAAATTTAAATACTATTTATAAGCTACTAAGAGATATTTTGGATCATGAAAACTCTTTGTTAACCTGATTCTTTTTTAGGATACAATTGTTTTTGGTTTAATTGATTTTTTAGTCTTGAGTAAAATTAGATTGAGATCATTAAAATGACATGTAGTAAATTTTCAAAGAATAGGTGTAGTTGGTCATTGATTAAAAAACCTTGTACTATTTGTGCAGATAAGAAGATTTAAATAAGGTGAAATACTAAAAATCAATTATTTATACATTGCACTTGGCGTAAACCCAAACTCTTCCTTAAAAGCACGACTAAACCAGGAGGGGTCGTTGAATCCAACATCATAGGCAATTTCAGAAATGCTTTTGTCAGAGCTTAGTAGCAATTCTTTTGCATATTTCAATCGAACAGACCGAATAAAAACTGCTGTTGATTTACCGGTAATCGCTTTTAGTTTTCGATAAACCTGTGATTCACTTAAATGCATCTTACTAGAAATATGAATGGAAGATCCAAATGAATGATTACTAATTTCATCGTGAATAATCTTTATTATTTTTTGCAGGAATTTGGTTTCAGGATTTTCTGCTTTTACCTTTAAAATCTGATCAAAATTACCCTTCTCAATTTTTTGCATCATTCGCTTACGCAGTAATATCAATTGGTCTAATCGGGTAAATAATTCTGCTTTTACAAAAGGTTTGGTTAAATAGGCGTCTGCTCCGCTTGAAAGTCCGGTAAGTCTATCATTCATAGTTACTTTGGCAGTAAGCATAATAATAGGAATATGATCTGTTCGCTCATCAGACTTTAGTTCTTTACAGGATTGATAACCGTCTTTTACGGGCATCATTACATCACAAATAATTATATCGGGCATCTTTTCAAATGCAGTTTTAACTCCAACTTCTCCATTAATAGCATGAATTGTCTGGTATTTATCTTGTAAACAGGTTTTTAAATATTGCGCCACATCTTTGTTGTCTTCAATGATTAATGCAAGTGGTAATTCTGATTTCTTCTCAGAAATTTTAGGATCGGTTTCAATTTTACTATCAGATCTTATTAAGTCTGGTTCTATTTGTGATTCAACATTTTTTGTCTGATCTGCATTATTGGATATAGGAAGTTCAATGATAAACTCACTACCTTTACCAGTTGCGCTTTTTACGGAAATATGCCCCTTCATAAGTTCCACAAAATCTTTAGTTAGAGCCAGACCTATTCCGGTACCTTCATTTTTTCTTGAGGAGGTATTGTCTATTTGATAAAACCGGTTGAATATGTTGGCTATTTCTTTTTTTGAGATGCCTAAGCCATTGTCTTTTACTTTTATAAAAAAGAAAGCTTTATTGCTTTTTATTATTCTCTTTAAATGAACTATTATTTTTCCGTTAGTGGAAGTAAATTTAATAGCATTGGAAAGAATATTGGAAATAATGGATGTCATTTTACCCGGATCAAAATCCATAAGCAAGGCATCAACTTCGGAATAAACAGTTAGATTAATTTTTTTTTCCTGTGCCAAGGAATGGAAACTTTCACTCAGGTATTTTACAAAGGGAATTATATTAGATTGAATTAATTGTAATTCCATATTTCCACTTTCCAATTTAGAAAGATCTAACATTTCATTAACCAATCGCAACAGATTTTTACCATTGCGTTCGATCATTTCAATTGATTCTTCAGCTTGATCCAATTTCTTATTTGCTACATTCGATTTTAAAGAATCAGCCATTCCCAGAATAACGGTTAGAGGCGTTCTAAACTCATGTGTAATATTAGTATATAAACTATTTTTTAAATGATTTACTTCTTTTAGGCGATTGCTTTCTGCTATTGCCATTTTTTTGGATAGTTGGAAACGATAAAACCGATCTGCAAATGCAATGGCAACAGCAATATAAATGATATATGCCCACCATGTGGCCCACCAAGGAGGTAAAATTTTTAGATTCATTTCCAAGGGAGTTTGATCCCATTCAACACCTCTCGAGAAACCATTGACCTGAAGGGTATAACTGCCAGATGGCAGATTTAAAAATTGAATTTCAGGATCTTTCAACAGATTCCATTTTTCATCTGTAGGGAGTAGTTTGTAGGCATATGCAACGTTTTTATTCAAGCGAAAATCAATAGAAGAAAATCGTAAGTAAAAAGGAAATTGATTGTATTTAAATTCGATTTGTTTTGATTTGGAAAGAGATCTTTCTAATATTTTGTAAGATGAATTAGTTGGATTAATTACCTGATCTTTAACCTGTAATTGAGAAAAATATATTTGTTTGGGTTGATCTATTTTTTCAATGTCAGCTGGTTGAAAACTGGTAACTCCAGCAATTCCACCCAAATAGATCTTGCCATCTTTGTCACGAAATTTTGCATGAATATCAAATTCTTTACTTTGGATACCATCTTCTATTCCAAAATGTTTAAAACTTCTGTTTTGAATATTAAAATAAACTATCCCATCATTTGTGCCTAGCCATAGATTGCCTTTCTCATCATCTTGTATACTGTAGATTAATGTATTCGGAAATTGTTTTTGTGAAGACCAGGTTTCAAACATATTATTATTCTTGAGTAAATTCAGCCCATTTTCTGTAGCCACCCAAATACTATCCTTCTTGTCTATTAAAATATCATATACCGAATTATGGGAAAGTGATTTACTTGATTTTTGATCGTAAAAGTAATTTGTAAAAATGGGATCTTTATAATTATTGCTTTTAAAATGAAGTTTTGACAGGCCTCCTTGTGTTCCTATCCACACATTATTTTGTTTGTCGATTTGAATACATTGTGTGGTATTATTAATTAAGGAATTTTTATTTTCTGGATTGTTTTTATACCGGGTAATTAAAACTTTGTCTTTATTAGACATTTCAAGACGAAATATTCCACGCCCGTAAGTAGCTCCCCAAACATTGTTATTGTTGTCTATGGTAATACCCTTTAAAAAGTCCATATTAATCGTATTAATATCGTTCGGATCATAGTGAAAAACTCTGAATTTCGGTTTATTTGGGTCAAAGTTATTCAAATCAATCATGCTTAGTCCACGAGTAGTTGCCAGCCATAACCTGTTGTTCACTTTGTCTTTAACGATACCTCTAATTACAGTGCTTGAAATACTTAATGTATTGTTTTGATCTTCCTTAAAATAATATGTTTTATTATTTCTAATAAGATTTAGCCCACCATCGGAAGTCCCAACCCATAGGTCTGCATTTTCCTTATAAATAGAAAATATAACATTGTCATTGAGCAGATGTCTTCCTTTTTGATCTTTAGATATATTTTTGAAATAGGGCTCTGAAAAATCAATTAAATTGAGTTGATTTGATGTTCCCACCAGAATCTGATCAGAAGTTAATTGAAGTAATGACAGTACGGTGTTGTTACTTAATCCATTTATTTTATTATCAGTGTATTCTATTTTTGATAAAACTTTCATTTGGATCCAGTCAAAGAGGAAGAGACCGCTTCCACTACCAATCCATACTTTATTATTACCTGCTTCTAAGAAGGAAGAGATATGAAGAATTTTGTTTTCGCCCATTTTTTCAAGTTCGTGAAAGACGAGCTTCTTTGAGATAAAATTATAGATATAAAAACCGAGATCGCTACCTATGAGAAGATTCTCGTCTGTGTAATAGAATTCTCGTACCTGACCTCCAAGATTTATCATAGGATTCATAGGAAGACCTTGATCTTTATTCGTGTTAATTTGGAAGATGTCTCCATTGAAGTCACCAACCCAAAGTATTTCATTAGTATCTAAAAATAAGGAGCTTACTGACTTGTCTGCAATTAATTTCTGTTGAGAGACAGATCCGTTTTTATCAATCCAAAGTTTGTGTAATCCCGATATCAATGACGCTACCCAAATGGTACCGTTTTTGGTGATTAAAATATCGGAAATGGATTCATTTTGTGCTGTTGAATATTTGAGTTTGATTCTGTGAAAAACCTGGGATTGCATATCGTAATAATTCAAACCATTTCCGTTGGTTCCTATCCAAATATTTCCGGCATTGTCTTCTGCCAATTTATTTATTTGGTTGCCAGATATACTGAGAGAA
>VAPK010364646.1_pt1 | contig 14291 bp, 13 predicted proteins | sample 3395031 | NCBI WGS metagenome assembly VAPK01 (sample SAMN08290443, study PRJNA428436) | hydrothermal vent metagenome | isolation source: Deep-sea hydrothermal vent chimney 1 | place: Pacific Ocean: Juan De Fuca Ridge | reverse complement strand
TTCAATAAATTAGCATTTAAATTTAACGAAAACTCTTCTATATATCCGGTTATTGGTGCAAGAGCCCAACACTACAACTTTAAAGAAGTAGAAGATATAAAGTATTATTATGTACCTACACCTACCACCGAATTGATGTACAGAAGTGGGTTTGAACAGGGTCAGGTTCTGGATGCCATGTTTACCTTCAATACTTCACGACAATTCAACGCCTCGGTAAATGTTTTAGGAATGAGATCATTAGGGAAGTATAGAAGTGCCCTGAGCGATCATGGCAACTTGAGTATAACCATGAATTACCACACAAAAAACAACAGATACAATATTCGTACTCACCTGGTTGCCCAAGATTTAAACAACGATCAAAATGGAGGATTAACCCCCGAATCCATAAATAATTTTGAAAGTGGTGCAGCCGACTTTAAAGATAGAAACAGGTTGGTTACTAATTTTACAGATGGCGAAAGTATATTAAGAGGTAACCGGTACTATTTTGACCATAGTTATAAAATTTGGACAAAAAATGATAGTTTAAAATCCATACCATCCGAGCTTAAAATTGGCCATCTTTTAAACTATGAAAGAAAACATTACCAATACAAACAAGATGCTGCCCACCCTCTTTTTGGAAGCTCTTTTACTTCATCAATTAATGATGATATGAAGTATACCAAATTTTTTAACGAGATATTTTTATCGTTAAACTCTCCCATAACATTGGGCGAGGTAAAGTTTAAGGTAAATAATTTTAATTATGATTATTCCTATAAAAGCATATTAATTAGTGACGATGAAATTATTGATTCTAATTTAAATGGTAATTCAATTGCCATTGGAGGGGAATGGCATACCCAATTTAAAAAATTGAATTTCGATGCAGATGCTTCTACTATTGTTAGTGGAAATTTGAACGGTTTTCAACTTTCTGCTACTGCCAGTTATGCAAAAGACAGTTTATTACAAATTCGAGCAAATGCTTTTAACAAAAGTAAATCACCTAACTTTAATTTTATATTAAACCAAAGCAGTTATAAGGCCTATAACTGGCAAAACAATTTTAAAAACGAATTAATTACAGGGTTTAATTTTGAGATAGATGCAAAAAAATGGATCTATGCTTCGGTACATCTCACCAATATAAATAATTACACTTATTTGGATGCTCCTATAGCAGGTGAACAAACCAAAGCTGTTCAGTCTAGTGATGCTGTTAATTATTTAAAAGTATTTCTTAGCAAAGAATTTAAATTTGGTCATTTTGCTTTAGATAATCAATTCATTTATCAAAATGTATCCAAGGGAAGTAACGTGTTCAGGGTTCCAGATTTTATTAGCCGAAATACTTTTTACTATGCCAATCATTTGTTTAAAGGCAAGCCTTTATATTTAGAAACCGGTGTTACTTTTTCGTATTTCAGTAAATTTTTAATGAACAGTTATAACCCGGTTCTTTCTGAATTTAATTTACAAAATGATCGTGAGTTTGGTGGTTTTCCTTTGTTAGATTTTTTTGTAAACTTTAGAGTTAGAACCATGCGCGTTTTCTTTAAAATAGAACATTTTAACTCGGGATTTAGCAATAATGATTTCTATTCTGCGCCAACCTATCCATACAGAGATTTTAATATCCGTTTTGGTTTGATCTGGAACTTTTTTATATAATTTTTAATTACTAAAATCCAGTTTAATTTTGTCAAAATAAACCTTTGAAACAAGTCCATGCAACAAGAATTTCAGCTTATAGTAAAACCGGAAATTGCCCAAAATATAGAGCAATTGAAATTATTTGTAGCTAGAAATAAACACCTGAATATCAAAAATATAAATCATATTGAAATCGTAAAAAGATCGATTGATGCTCGTCAGAAAAATGTAAAAATAAATTTAATAGTTAGGGTTTTTATACAGGAAGAATTTACTGAACACGAGATCGATCTACCCAATTATAAAGATGTAAATAAGGCTAAAGAGGTGATCGTTATCGGTGCCGGTCCGGCCGGATTATTTGCAGCTTTAAAATTGATTGAAAAAGGCTTGCGACCTATAGTTTTAGAAAGAGGAAAAAATGTTCGCGATAGAAGGAGAGATCTGGTTGGTATTATTAAAGAACATAAAGTAAATGAAGACTCTAATTATTGCTTTGGTGAAGGTGGAGCAGGTACTTATTCGGATGGAAAATTATATACCCGATCAAAAAAAAGAGGAGATGTAAACCGAATTTTAAATCTTTTAATTGCTCATGGTGCTACCAAAAATATAGCTATAGATGCTCACCCACATATAGGAACCAATAAATTACCAAAAATTATTCAGGCCATTCGGGAAACCATTATAAATTATGGAGGTAAAGTATTATTTAATTCTCGTGTAATCGATATAATTATTAAAAATAAAGAAGTAAATGGTGTAAAAATTCAAAATGGCGATATTATATCCGCATCTAAAATTATTCTTGCAACAGGTCATTCTGCCAGAGATATTTTTGAACTTTTACAAAAAAAGAATATTAAAATTGAAGCCAAACCATTTGCTTTAGGAGTTCGGGTGGAACACAGCCAGAAATTAATAGATCAAATTCAATACCATTGTACTATTCGAAGTGAGCACCTTCCTCCCGCACCTTATAGCATTGTAAAACAGATCAATAACAGAGGCGTCTATTCTTTTTGCATGTGTCCGGGAGGTGTTATAGCGCCGTGTGCCACCGCTCCGGGAGAAGTTGTAACTAACGGATGGTCGCCTTCTAAAAGAGATCAGCCTACTTCCAATTCGGGAATTGTGGTAGAATTAAAAATAGAAGATTTTGCGCCCTATCATAAATTCGGAGCACTTGCGGGAGTAGAATTTCAAAAACAAATTGAACAAACAGCATGGCATTTGGCAGGTGAAACACAAAAAGTTCCTGCTCAGAGGCTGGTTGACTTTACCCTGGGAAAAGTTTCAAACAACATTCCCAAAACATCCTATCAACCTGGAACCACTTCTGTTGAATTAGGCAAGGTCCTTCCCGATTTTGTGTATAAGATCCTTCAAAACGGATTTAAGCAATTCGATAAATCGATGAAAGGCTATTTAACCAATGAAGCTGTAGTACATGCGCCCGAATCGAGAACTTCTTCTCCGGTTAGAATCCCCAGAGACAGAAAAACTTTAGAACACGTTCAAATAAAAGGTCTTTACCCTTGTGGGGAAGGTGCCGGTTATGCCGGAGGAATTATTTCTGCTGCTATAGATGGTGAGAAATGTGCGGAGCAGATCTTTTTGGCTGTTGGCTCTTAGCTCTTAGATTTTGGCTTTTTTATAATTTCCACTATCAAAAATAATCAACATTAAACCCCTCTGCCTTTCAGGTTTATCTACCGTAGGTAGGCATCTCCCCTTAAAAATGGGAGATTTGACCTGTGTTTAAAATAAGACCTTCAACTTCTCACTTCAAACTCTCTTTTCGTTTTCACTATTCTCTTTTCGCCATTTTCTTCTCGCTATTCGCTTATTTATCATTAACACATTGATCGATTCATTGGCTAATTGGCTAATTGGATCATTTTCTTCCACTTTCCGGCTCCTGCCTTCCGTCTTCAGTCTCTTTTTTTCAATACCATCTCTTCTTCTTTTTTTTAGAAGCTTCCGATTTTCTACCTTTTTTATACTTACTGCCTTTTTTCTTGTGCACTTCAGGTTTGGCTTTGGGGTCGAGAGGGTATGGATGATCTTCTTCTACCAAGATATTTTTTTTAATTAATTTCTCAATAAGAGAAACATAGCTCTTTTCATCGGCTGAACAGAAAGAAAATGAAGCTCCTTTTTTGCCTGCTCTACCAGTTCTTCCAATCCTGTGAATATACACTTCAGGCAAATTTGGAAGGTCAAAATTAACTACAATGTCTACATCTTTTATATCTATACCTCTAGATGCCACATCTGTAGCAATCAAAATTTGAATCTCTCTCTTTTTAAATTTCTTTAAAGCTTCTTGTCTGGCACTTTGTGATTTATCTCCATGAATACTATCTACCTTATAATTATTTTTTAATAAGGCTTTTTCTAATTTATCAACACCAAATTTTGTGCGTCTGAAAATAATTATACTACCTTTTAAATTATTTCTTAATAAGTGTAAACACAATTCGATCTTCTTTGGCTTTGGCACATAAAAAATCACCTGATGGATATCATTAGTAATAACTGATGAAGTAGTAACATCTATCTTTATGGGAGATTTTAAAATTGTTCGAGCCAATTGATCTACTTTAAAAGGAATGGTTGCAGAAAACATTAAAATTTGCTTATTGTTTGCACAAAATCTTTCTATTCTTAAAACATCTTCTATAAATCCCATATCCAGCATCAAATCAGCTTCATCAATAACCAATATTTCAACTAGCGCTAGATTAATAATTCCCTGCTTGATCAAATCTAGTAATCTCCCCGGAGTTGCTACCAGAATATCAACTCCTTTTTTAAGGATATCTATTTGAGGTTCAATAGAGACACCTCCGTAAACAACGGTCGATCTTAAATTTGTATTTTTTCCATATGTTTTAAAATTCTCATCAATTTGCAAGGCTAATTCACGGGTCGGACTCACAACCAAAGCTTTGACCTTCTTACCTTTTTTCGGTGCATCCTGTTTATCGAACAGCAATTGTAAAATTGGCAAGGCAAAGGCTGCGGTTTTACCAGAGCCTGTTTGTGCAGATGCTATAACATCTTTTCCTTCTAAAACAATTGGAATAGTTTCTTTTTGAATTAATGTAGGAGAGCTATAATTACTATCAACAACAGCTTTTAAAATTGGCTTGTTTAATTGCAGGTCTTTAAATTGCATAAAAATGTTTTTGCAAAGGTATCTTATCTTAAATGAAAAATCAATTTATTCGCCATGGTGGATTTTTTCTATTTTCACCTGATTTGAACAAGATCAACTGATTTCCATCAGGATCTTTTAATCTTGCCTCTCTCCATAACCAATCTTTATCATTAGGTAATTCAGAAAATTGGATACCTTTTTCTATAAGTTCATTTACATAGACATCCAAATTTTCGAATTCAAAATATACTATTATACCTTCACCTTTTGGTAATTTCTCAACCAGATGAACAGAAAAAGTAGCATCCCCTTGAAGGCATTCAAAACGAGCATAATGAGGCAAAGCATCTACAATTAAATGTAAGCCTAGTTTTGTATAAAAAGAAACAGATTCTGTCAAATTTAATGATGGTACCGTTATTTGATTTAAATTCATTCTTTTCATATTAACAGTGCTTTAATCTCGATTATTAGGAAAAATGAAGCTTTAGATCTTGAAGGATCGCATGATAGATTGGGTTGCAAAAATCGGCAACTCCATCTTTTTTCGCTGCTTTCCATTTGGATTTCCACACTACAAAAGATGTATTGTCTGCAGATACAGGAAACACTTTTACTTCACCCAAATAGCCTTCTACATTGTCTTTAGAAACTACATCCGGTCCATCGTCAATACTATAGGTGAATTGCATTGCATCTTCATCACAAGAAACCAATGTTTCGTGAAAAGCTTCGTTCAATATTCTTTTTGCGCCAATTTCGCTAGATTTTTTATCACCAACAATTTCCACCTTGCTTACTACATTTTTACTCCATGAAAGATCGTGAAAATTTTTCAAAATTTGCCAAACATCACTTGCCGGAGCATTGATCACTATTGAATTGTAACATCCCATATTTTTTTAATTTAAATTAATCATAAAGTTAGAATTATTTTTTTAAATCGAAATCAGTAAAATTTTATCTGTACAAACTAATCTTTAAGCCTTATCTCTACTCTCCTTTAATTGTCTGATCTTTATATTAAAAGCTGCAAATAGCAAAGTCATAAAGGGGCTTAAATAATTAAAAATGGCATAAACAAAATACTCACCAACTCCTACTCCTAGAACTCCAGATTGATAGGCTCCGCAGGTATTCCAAGGCACTAAGACAGAGGTTACCGTACCAGAATCCTCCAAAGTTCTACTCAAATTTTCAGGAGCTAATCCTTTGTCTTTAAAAGCCTTACTAAACATTTTACCAGGAACTACAATTGCTAAATATTGATCGGATGCGGTTACATTCAAGGCTAAACATGTAGCCACGGTACTGGCAAATAATCCAAATACACTATGCGCCAATTTCAATAGAGCAGCACTAATCCTTGACAAAGCACCAATTGCATCCATAACACCACCAAAAACCATGGCGCAAATGATCAACCAAATTGTACCTAACATGCCGCTCATTCCTTTTGCTTTGAATAATTTGATAAGGGTTTCATTCTCTGTTGGAATTGTAGTCTCGACAGTAATGGCATTCATAATACCTTTATACCCTGAACGAAAGTTCAAACTTTCTGAATTTGTTATTCCGGCAACCAAATCAGGTTGAAATATAAGAGCAAAAACAGCTCCCAATAGCGTGCCAATTAATAAGGCAATTAAGGGTTGTACTTTTTTGATAATCAAAAAAATAACCACAACAGGCACTAAAAATAACCAAGGGGTAATGTAAAATGCCTTGTCTATATCATTTAAAATACCGGCGGTATCTGCGACACCAGATGTTTCTAAATTCAACCCCAGTATAATAAAAACTATTAAGGTTATTGTAATGGTTGGAATGGTAGTAAGGGCCATGTATTTAATATGGGTAAACAGATCTGTTCCTGCCATGGCAGGTGCTAAATTTGTTGTATCTGACATGGGGGACATTTTATCACCAAAATATGCTCCAGACAACACAGCGCCCGCAACCATACCCAATGAAATACCCAGTGCTCCACCAATACCAATTAGAGCTATTCCTACGGTTGCCGAAGTTGTCCATGAACTACCTGTAGCTATAGAAATAATAGAACAAATTATTACAGTTGCCGGTAAAAATATAGTAGGATTCAATATTTCCAAACCATAATAGATCATGGCAGGAATTACACCGCTTATCAGCCAGGTTCCAGCTAGAGCCCCTACCAGAAGAAGAATTAATAAGGCTCCTGTTGTTGATTTTATATTATTAGCCACTTCTTCAATAATCTTGCTATAGGAAACTTTGTTAAAATAACCTACAACTCCAGCTACAGCCCCACCAAGTAATAAAATAAATTGATTGGATCCGCTTAAAGCATCATCTCCGAAAACAAAAACGTTATATGCAAGCATTGCAACCAGGGCAATTACAGGAATTAATGCTTCCCAAATATTTAATTCTTTATTCTTAATAATTTTAGTATCCATAATTTATTCTAAATAAGTATTTTGACTTTGTGCTGCTTGTAAATTCTATGAATTAAATTGAATTTTTATGTTTGTATCCAAATGGCTGAACATTTTAAAAAAATAAATCCAGCATATAGCTGGATTAATTTTATAATCTAGGCTCTGTAGTAGTCGCCTTTCCAATTGGTAATTGATTTTTTAATATCATTTTCCGACATGTTTTCAGCTGCTGCCTTTTCCGCTAATGCAGGAAATTCTTCATCCGATGCAAATCGCAATCCAACCACTTGACGAACTGTAAGTTGTTCGGGTAATGTCTTTTTGGTTAATAAATAATATCTGAATTTTTCATCTGCTAAAATGGCTCTATCCTGTGCTTTTAAAGCAAACGATCTGGCAAAGAAAGCAACAAAGAGCATTAAAAAGGAACTGAGTACAAGTAATGATGCCGAATACTTATTATCAGATGAGGAATTTACTAAATTAACAATTGAGCCAACTAGTAATACAATTATTCCCAATAATGTAAAAAAATGATACATAGGAACAAATAGACGATGGTTAGAGTAATTTTGTTTTTTCATTTTGAAGATATTTAGATATACAATCTGTAAATATAACTTTTTTAATTAAATCTTTTATTCGCGAGATTCTAAAAAAATAATTTCATTTTTTTAATTAATCATTTTGATAATTTTAGGGATAATCACGCTCCCGACAAACAGGATATTGGTTCAATACCATTTTTTTTGGGCCTTAAAAAGACGAGTGGTAAGAATTTTACATCAATACTATCTGTTTGCAAATCAATTACCTGTTTACAAAGATCAATTCATTTACAAATTCAATTTTTATTAGTAATTTTATCGATTAACCCTAAAACTATTTTTTTTATGAAAAAATCAATTCTTTTTTTATTTATTGGTGTATTTACTTTGGGATTACTGGCTTTTGTTAAGGTGAGTGATTCTCCAAAAAAATCTTTTAACGATTCATTTGCGCAAGTACTTACAGATGCCAAGGCTTACACCTTGGAGGTGGCAGAAGCCATGCCGGCAGATAAGTACAATTTTAAACCCAATGATTCGGTTAGATCATTTGGCGAGCAAATGGCACATATCGCCATGTCAAACAAGATGATCTTAACTATTTTCATTAAAGGTGAAAAAATGGACATGGATCCTGCTAAAGGTAAAATGATGGAGCAAAAAATTGGAGCTTCCAAGGAAGAAAGTATTAAATTAATAGGTCAATCTTTTGATGATGCCATAGCAACCCTAAAAGGTATGGATGAAAAAGCCTTAGAAGAAACCTTTGTTTTTATGTTTTCATCCGATAAACCAGAATATACCAAAGCTGAAGGTTTTGCTTTTTTAAGAGATCACATTACCCACCATAGAGGTCAGGCGATTATCTATTTAAGAATGCAAGGAAAAAAAGCACCTGGTTACAGAGCTTTTTAAAAATAAAGCAAGCTTAATTAAAAACCTCTCCATACTGTAGGATGAGGTTTTTTCTATTTATTAAACTATTGATATATAGATAAATAAATCTATTACAAAAACATCTTTTTTTTTTAATTTTTCACGCAACCTATTTATAAAAAAGACATCTTACTTGTAAATGCCAAAAAATGTCTGTGAAATTAGAAAGTTTAATTTTAGATTATCTAAATAAAAATGATAACGGTAAGTTTATCGATATTACTTTTATTGATGATAATTATTTGGCTTTAAATGAAACTTTGAATCTTTTAAAAGGAAAAAATTTAATTTTAATTGATGAAAATAACTCACGTGATTTCGAAGCTTTTGGTATCACAAATCACAGAGAAAAAAATGTTAGTGCAAAAATAAAAATGAATGGTAAAATTTATTTGCATTCATTAAAAAAGATAAACCAGCTTACAGAAGCTGCCAAAAAAAGTAAACGAAGCTGGAAATTCGCTTCCTTATTTAATTTTTAAATAAGAGATCTAATAAAAATTTACTCAAAATTAATCCTCGGATTATAGAATGGGGTTTGAAGTTTCAAACCCTTTTTTATTGCTCTATTTTTTAACCTTCTTTTTTAAAACAATTACTTAATATTTGTGAAAAGAATTGCATTGGATGAAAATTTACATTTACTAATTATTTACTCGTTTAACCATCGATAGCATCAATCCACTTAATATTAGAAGTGAGCCAACTATTTTATTTTGTAAATGCACCTTTTCCTTATTCTCTAAATACACTTTAAGTTTGGTAGCGAAATGGGTATAGGTCAAAAGAGAAATTCCGTCTAATATCAAAAATGAAATTCCAAGTATGGTCACCTGTGGAATAAAAGGAAGTGATTGGGTAATGAACAAGGGAAACAAGGCTGCAAAAAAAACAATTGCTTTTGGATTAGCTGCCGACATCAAAAATCCTTCTGAATATAAATTAAAGAAACTTCTACTTTTTGAAATATTCTTTTTTAACTCTATTTTAGGAATAGTTATAATTTTTTTAATCCCAATAAAAATCAAATATCCAACACCAAACCATTTAATTAATTGAAATAACTCTCCCGATGAAATTACTATAGATGCAAGTCCGGCAGAAGCCAAAATAATTTGCAAAAAATTTGCTGAAAGATCTCCTAAAATGGTTCCGACGGCTTTCTTTTTTCCGTATTTCATACTGTTGGCAGTAACAAGTAACACACTTGGACCAGGTGTCCAAACTAAAATTAGTACTGTACCAATAAAAGATATCCAAAGAGTTAAATCAATCATTTTAAATATTTAGTAATTCATATTACTGCTTTATTGTGTTAGAAAGCAATTTCTTCAATCTAAGCATAGAGTTTCTTTTCAATTCTTTTAATAGTATTCCAATTTCGGGTTGTGATATCTTTTCCAAAATATTTCTCAAAAACACCCATTGCTCTTGGGCTTTTAGAAATAGAAAGATCTAAAACGCTCCAAATATTACCATTTCTTTTATTCAAAATTTCAAAAGAGTTATCATCACTTACCCAGGGTAATTCTATAGTCGATTTAGCATCTACTTTTAAAAAAGAAATATATAATCGAATATCTTTTGAAATAATAATATCTTTAAAAGGATCATCTTTAATTAATTTAAAAACAGATTCCGATTTTCTTATAATTGTAGGAATTGGAAATTTAAAATAACTTTCCAAATGTGTTGAGATTATCTTTTCAATAGTTTTCAAACTGTCTTTCTTCCAGTTAAATATCACATTGCCAGAATTCAAAATTGTTATTACATTTTCAAATCCTAGCTTTTCAAATTCCTTTTTTAAATCAGCCATTGGTACTTTGTGATGACCACTAACATTAATACCCCGTAAAAAGGCAATATATCTTTTATTTTGTTGTTCCACATTCATTTTTTGGCCTTTAACTTTACTTCATTTCCTTTGCGCTCTATTGCACTACCCTAACAGAAATTATTCGAACATCCGATTCCGGACGGTTAAAAAGACCTGTTTTTACAGAAGCGATCGAATCTACAACTTCCAGTCCGGAAACTACTTCACCAAAAACTGTATAATTTTGATCGAGATGTGGGGTACCTCCAATAGATTTGTAAACTTGGCGATGTGCTTCGGGAATGGTATAGTTTTCAAAATCGACATAGCTCTTGGCTATTTTCTTTAAGCTATCGTTAAAAAGAGTATATCGTTCTAAATTTTCATCATTTATCGCCTTTTGTAAAGAGTCTACTAATGCCATATTTACAGGATCTTTTTTTGAATAATACTCTGCTAACCAACCATTTATTCTCGCCTCTGCGACAATGAGTAGGCTGTCATTCAGTACTTTTCCTTGTACTATATAAAATTGTATACTGTTTGACTCACGATCGGGGTTATTGCCTCTTGCAGCAGCCAAAACCCCTTTTTTATGAAATAAATCAGGATTGAATTCAGCCTTAACTCTATAGTCTAGTCCACCATCTCCCAAGGTATCTGTAGACAAAGCATTTTTACTGTCGGGATCACCTCCCTGTATCATAAAATTTTTAATAACACGATGAAACAGCAAACTGTCATATACTTTTTCATTGGTCAACTTTATAAAGTTATCCCGGTGAAGGGGAGTTTCATTATAAAGCTCTATAAGTATGGTACCATAATTTGTTACCATTTCAACCGAATTTCTACTATCTACTTTAGTTTTTGAAGGTTCTGATTTTGAATTGCAGTTTAAAAAAGTAAGGCTGATTAAAAGGAGTAAGTTGATTTTTAAAAATGTTTTCATTTTGAAAAATTTATTCTGTTTTCGATACAAGGTAAGGTGATCATCAATTCCTGTAAAGACAACAAATTAGAATCTAATTAAAAGTAATAAATGCTAATATAATCAAAATCAAGAATATTGAATAATTCAAAGTGGAGGACCTTGGCAGCAAGTTTAATTTCATTTCGGCTAAACTTCTAAATAACTTTTCCTTGTCTTTTGGCTTCAGCATCTTTTCTTGCACCAAAAATTATTCCAAGTACCATTCCAACACCAGTACCAATAGACAATCCAATACTTGTTCCTAAAACCGGGTCAATAGCAACTCCAATTGACAAGCCTATTCCTGTCCCAAAAATCATTCCATATATCATTCCCAGTTCGGAATAATATTTTTCAGTAGTATAAGAAAAATCATTTTTTAGAAATGCTTTAAATTCAGAAAATTTTTGACTATAGTATTTTTTTCTATTATCAGGTGTCGCTTTTAAATTCAAGGAAGAAAGTTTTTTTTGTACTAACTGTGACTGATTTTCAGTTAAATCTTTATTATTCAAAGATGTCAATGTTCGAATAAAACAGGTATAAACTTTTTTTTCATTTTTTTTATCTGCTTGAGATAGTAAAGTGTTTAGAAATTCTGAACTCTCTTTTAGATTCATTTATTTTTTCTTTTTATGAAGTTTAAAATAATACTTGTTATACTAATTTCTAATTTACAAATATTTAAATTTTTCAATGTGAGGTAAATATAAAACATTTGATTTTAATCAAAATAGCCAAAAAGGGTTAAAGCATTACTCACTAAATGTTGCCCTTATACTTCTTGACACCTAAGGTTTTTAGCTCAAAAGTCTTTTGTTCTAATCGTTAGGTTCTAATAAATCCCACATATTTCCATATAAATCTTTAAAGACTGCAACCATGCCGTATTCCTCTTGTTTAGGAGGTCTTACGAATGTTATTTGTCTTTTTACCATATTTTTGTAGTCCCTCCAAAAATTGTCTGTAAATAAAAATAGAAATACTCTCCCACCTGCCTGATTACCAATACTTTTTGCTTGCTGCTCATTTGCTGCCTTAGCGAGTAATAAAGAACATTCCTTTGCTCCCGGCGGTCTTACAATTACCCACCTTTTTTCCTCACTCAATTTGGTGTCTTCCACAAGTACAAAATCCAATTTTTTTGTATAAAATTCTATTGCCTTATCGTAATCTTCAACCACCAGAGCTATATGTGCTATTCTTTGTTTCAATTTTGGCATAATTTTTTTTAGTTAGTCTGTAATTACTGACTTAATTTGATTCTATGTGATTTTAAAACTCTTTCTATAAGGTCTGATAAATTTGTGAATATTATACATATTTACTCTTTTTAGTGTGTACATATATCAGGACGGGTTAATATTGTCTATTACAAAGGTTAGATGTCAACCTAAAGATTTACTAGGATGATTCCTAACTGACCACTTCTGCAAATAAAAATCTTAATCATGCTGGCTGCATGATTGTTTTTTTTGTTTAAAAATCAACCCTAAAGGATTAACTGCGTTGATCCCCGGTTGACCTCGGCTGCAGATAAAAATCACATCCCGCTAACGCGTGATGTGATTTTTTCATTTAAAAACCCACCCTAAAGGATTAACTGCGTTGATCCCCGGTTAACCTCGGCTGCAGATAAAAATCTACATCCCGCTAACGCGTGATGTGATTTTTTCATTTAAAAACCCACCCTAAAGCAAGCTTTGAGTGGGTTTTTAAATGAAAAAATCTGCACTATCGTGCAGATTTTTGAATGATGTGGGCAATGAGGGATTCGAACCCCCGACCCCCTCGGTGTAAACGAGGTGCTCTGAACCAGCTGAGCTAATTGCCCGATTTAATTATTTTCCTCATCGGTAAAGGATATTTAGAAATAAGAAACAAAATTCAAATCCTATCTCTGAACCTCCCGATATCAATCGGGATGAGCTAATTGCTCTTAGTCAACCTACTTTATGACTAAGCAGGTGCAAATATAATTGAGTTTTTGATTCTGACAAACATTTTATTTATAAAATTTAAACTTTAATCAATAAAAAGACTTCCTTAAAAATGGCTTAATGAAATTTTTAGTTAATAGTAGTAGTTATTACTTTGACAGTGAGGATAAATGCACATATATTTCCTTAGATTGACTGGTAATTTTCTATTCAATTCTCACTCATATATGTTTTTCTAAAGCGGTAATTCGGCAACAACAAATGTACTCCCTCCAACAAATATGAGATCATTGCAATTCGATTCTCTTTTTGCAGCATCATAAGCGAGCATAACCGTTCCAAAAACCTTACCTTTTAGTCCATACTGAAGTCCTTCTTTTTCTAAATACGCTGCATCCAAGCCTCTGGGTATATTTGGTTTGCAATAATAATAAATAGCTTCTTTTGGAAAAAGAGGTAGGATTTTATCTAGATTTTTATCCTCCACCATACCCAGTACAATATGTAGCTTTTGATAGGTTTCTGTTTGTAATTGTTGCATAATAAATTGTAATCCTTCTTTGTTATGCGCCGTATCACAAATAATTTTTGGATGTAAACCCAATACCTGCCATCTACCTTTTAAACCCGTATTTTTAACCACATTTAGTAAACCTTTGATTAGGTCGTTTTCATCAATGCGAATAGAGAATTTAGAGAGTAACTGAATAGTCTGTACTGCCGTTTTTACATTTTCTTTTTGATAGCCTCCCAATAGATCTGTATGGTATTCTTTAGTAATTAAATCATTGGCTATAAATAATTTGGTATGATTTTTTTTAGAAATTTCTTGAAATACAGGT
>VAPK010017841.1_pt1 | contig 14294 bp, 9 predicted proteins | sample 3395031 | NCBI WGS metagenome assembly VAPK01 (sample SAMN08290443, study PRJNA428436) | hydrothermal vent metagenome | isolation source: Deep-sea hydrothermal vent chimney 1 | place: Pacific Ocean: Juan De Fuca Ridge | reverse complement strand
CCCAGCATATCGCCATGGTCCGATACAAACAGGATCACCGCCTCTTGTCCGGTGCTTTCCAGCGCGTCCAAAACCTCACCGATTTTGTCATCAATGTAGGAAATATTGGCAAAATACGCCCGGCGAGAGCGCTTTATGTCTTGCTCAGTAATATCAAACGACCGCCAGTCATTCGCATCAAATATCCGCTTCGAATGGGCATCCTGATCGTCATAAGCGAATGCCGGAACCTCTGGCAATAAATGCTCACATTCCGCGTACAGGTCCCAATATTTTCGCCGCGCCACGTAAGGGTCGTGCGGATGGGTAAATGACACGGTCAAACACCATGGCCGCCCGTCCGCACCGCGCGCCAGATCATAAACCTTCTGCACCCCGTGAAACGCCACCGCATCATCATATTCCAGCTGATTGGTAATCTCTGCCACCCCGGCCCCGGTGACCGAACCCATGTTGTGATACCACCAGTCGATGCGCTCGCCGGGTTTGCTGTAATCCGGGGTCCAGCCAAAATCAGCCGGATAAACATCCGTGGTCAGCCGCTGCTCAAACCCATGCAACTGATCGGGGCCTACAAAATGCATCTTGCCGCTTAAACAGGTCGAAAACCCGGCGCGACGCAAATGATGTGCATAGGTCGGAATGTCGGACGCAAACTCGGCTGCATTGTCATAAACCCGCGTCCTTCTCGGCAACTGCCCCGACATGAAACTCGCCCGCCCCGGCGCACATAAAGGTGACGCGGTATAAGCATTGGCAAACCGGGTTGAACGCGCCGCCAGCCTTTTCAAATTAGGTGTATGTAACCAGTCAGCCGGCCCGTCCGGAAACAATGTCCCGTTCAGCTGATCCACCATAAATATCAATATGTTAGGCTTGGCGTTCAATAGGAACACTCCACCGGTCCCATGCCAACATAGATGGTTTTCACCTCGCTATAGTGATCCAGTGCCGCGCGGGAATTCTCCCGTCCGACGCCTGACATTTTTGAACCACCAAAGGGCATTTCCACCGGCGTCAGATTATAATTGTTGATCCAGATCGTGCCCGCTTCCAGACGCTCCGCCACCCGGTGCGCGCGCGCCAGATCACGGGTAAAAACACCACCAGCAAGACCGAACGCGCAGGCGTTGGACCGTGTAATGACCTCATCTTCATGCTCAAAGTCCAGCACCGACATAACCGGGCCGAAAATTTCTTCGCGCGCAATCACCATGTCATCGCTCACCCCGGAAAACACCGTGGGCTCAACGAAATTTCCGCCTTCAAAGCCCTGCACCCGTGGCACGCCACCACCGACCAGACACGTAGCCCCTTCAGCGCGGCCCTGCTCAATATACCCCATTACCTTGGCGTGCTGCGCCGCCGACACCAATGGCCCCATTTGCACGCCTTCATCCATCGGGTCGCCAATGGTTATCGCCTCAGTACGTGCCACCAATTGCTTCAAAAACGCTTCACGAATTCCGGCCTGCACAAACACCCGCGTTGCGTTGGAACAAACCTGCCCAGTGGAATAAAAATTGCCGTTCATCGCAGCACTTACAGCATCGTCGACATCCGCATCATCAAAAATGATCAGCGCCGACTTGCCGCCCAGTTCCATGGTCACATGGCGCACCCCTTGGGCCGCTGCCGCATATACTTTTTGCCCGGTCGGCACCGAACCGGTCAGCGATACTTTGGCAACCCCGGGATGACTGACCAGCGCCCCACCTACAGCCCCCATTCCTTGCACCACATTGAACAACCCCGCCGGTGCGCCGGCCTCATGCAATATCTCGGCCAGTTTCAGCGCGCCTAATGGCGTGGTTTCAGAGGGCTTGAATACCATCGCATTGCCGCAGGCCAGCGCCGGGGCTGCCTTCCAGCAGGCAATCTGGGTGGGATAATTCCACGCACCAATGCCGACGCACACCCCCAATGGCACCCGTTTGGTATAGGCAAAATCACCGCCCAGATTAATGGTTTCACCATTGATCACTGTGGCGATGCCGCCGAAAAACTCCAGCGCCTCGGCCCCGCTCACTGCATCCGCCACCAGTGTTTCCTGCAACGGCTTGCCGGTATCCAGCGTTTCCAGTTCCGACAACTCGCGGTTCCGCTCAACGATAATGTCCGCAGCACGGCGCAGCACCCGGCCCCGCGCTACCGGTGCCCAGCCAGCCCAGTCCAGTTGCGCCCGCGCCGCCGAAGAAACCGCCAGTTCAATCAATGCAGGTGTCGCCGCATGTAACTGCGCTATCACCTCACCCGTTGCCGGATAGATGCAATCAAACGCATCACCCGCCGTATCCTCAATATAAGCCCCATCAATGAAATGGCTTGCTTTTGGTTGTGCCCGCATCAGTTTGTTTTCCCGTTTTTTGCCCGCGCATGGGCCACCATCACGTCCAGATATTCGATCACCAGACGCCCCGCGTCCCGATCCTGCGCCCCGCCATGCAATGCGCCGCGCAGGTAAATTCCGTCAATCATCGCCGCCGCACCGTCGGCAATATCGCGTGCGTAACGATCCGGCACCAACTGGCGCAGCTCATGCACCAAATTGCTGCGGAGCCGGGCGGAATAGATTCGTAACAGACGCGCTGCATCCTTTGATCGCTGTGCTTCGACATAAAAAACCAACCAGGCCGACACGACATGTTCGGCAAACTGTTCACGCCCGAACGAGGCCATCACAATTGCCGCCAGGCGTTCCCCGGGCGTGTCCGCTTTTTTCAATCGCCGCCGTACAGACGTGCTAAATTCCCCCAGAATATGGCGCATCGCCGCCAGAAACAGCGCGTTTTTCGACTCGAAATAGTAATGCGCCAGCGCTGTAGACATCCCTGCCGTTTTGGCAATCTGCCCAACAGTCACATCCAGTGACCCGGCCCGCCCGATCTCACCTATTGTGGCTGAAACTAACGCCGCCCGGCGCACTGGTTCCTGTCCGACCTTTGGCAATTCACCCCCCAATCCCGGCTTCCCGCCCAGCATTGAAAGTTTTTCCTGATCCGTCAATCAGAAAAGATCACTTATCGGCGCCTACCCGCAGCTTTCGCGGGCTAACCCCAAATTCTTCGCCAAATGCGCGGGTCATTGCACTTGGGTCGGCGTAGCCAACTCGCACCGCAATTTCCGCGACGCTTAAACTTGTCTGCTCAACAAACCGCCTTGCCGCCAACAGCCTGATGCGCCGATAGACCTTCTGTGGCCCCGCCCCCAGATCACTTTGAAACAGCCCTTCCAGTTTACGCGCACTCACCCCCAGCATTCCCGCCACCTGCGGCACGCTCTGTGGTTCTTCCAGATTTTCACGCATGATCGCCAGCGCCGCCGCCACCAACCGCGAGCGGGGCCGCGCGGCCTGCCCACCCAGATCGGTTTCACCAGACATCAGCAGCGCCCCGACCTCCAGCCGCAACGCCTCACCATGGGTGTCGCCAATCATCCGCAGTGCCAGATCAAACGTGCTCAGCGCCCCGCCACAAGACCAGCGGTCGCCATCAATTTCCATTCGGCTACGACGCACGTCCAGCTCTGGAAATGCCTCCTGAAATGCGTCGGTTTCATCCCAGTGGATCGTCGCCCGCCGGCCTTCCAGTAATCCGGCAGATGCCAGCAACCAACTGCCAGCATCCATGCCCACCAATACTTTGAATTTTCGGGCCGCCACCCGCAGGCTGCGCAAATTTGATGGCGTCACAAATTCCCGGTATTCATAGCTTGGCAATACAAACAGAAAATCCCCCGGTTCGGCCTCTGACAACGCCCCTTCAACCGCCACCGGCATCCCGCTGGATGATGTGACCGGCGCGCCATCCAGCGACATGAAGCTCCATTCATAGACCCCACGCCCCAACAGCGTGTTCGCCGCCCGCAAAGGCTCCACCCCGTTCGCCAGACAATGGTTTGAAAACCGATCGAACAGTAAAATACCGATTTTCTGGGATTTTCGCTCTGATACTTGCCAACTTCGCATGATTTCCATGCAACACCGCATGATTATAAAAATCAACTCCCATAATCTTGACCCGAGAATCAATTCCGGAGGCCGCGATGCCCTTAACCATGAACAACGAAGTTTTCATCACCTGCGCCGTCACCGGTTCCGGCAGTTCGCAAGACCGCTCCCCCCATGTGCCGCGTTCGCCGCTGCAAATTGCCCAGAGCGCCATCAAAGCCGCCAAAGCCGGGGCCGCCGTAGTCCACTGCCATGTCCGCGACCCACAAACCGGGGTACCCTCGCGCAGCCAAAAACTCTATCGCGAAGTAACTGACCTGATCCGCGCCTCGGACACCGATGTGGTCCTGAACCTAACGGCGGGAATGGGCGGCGATCTGGTGTTTGGCAAACCCGATGCACCGCTGCCCCTTGGCGAAGGCACCGACATGGCCAGTGCAGCCGAGCGCGTCGCCCACATCGCCGATTGCCTGCCGGAGATTTGCACCCTGGATTGTGGCACAATGAATTTTGCCGAGGCTGATTATGTCATGACCAACACGCCGGGCATGTTGGCCGCCATGGGCCGGATGATGACTGATCTGGGCGTTAAACCGGAAATTGAGGCGTTCGACACCGGCCATCTTTGGTTGGCTAAACAGTTGGTGGCTGACGGGATACTGGAAAGCCCCGCACTTGTGCAGCTTTGCATGGGCATCCCGTGGGGCGCGCCGGATGATTTGAACACGTTCATGGCGATGGTCAACAACGTGCCACCCGACTGGAACTGGTCGGCCTTTTCAATCGGGCGCAATGAAATGGCCTATGTGGCGGCCGCCGTTCTGGCGGGCGGCAACGTGCGCGTCGGGCTGGAAGATAACCTGTGGCTGGCGAAGGGCGAATTGGCAACGAATGAAGCGCTGGTATCGCGCGCTGTGACAATCATTGAGGCAATGGGCGCAAGGGTGATCGGCCCCGACGAGGTGCGCAAGAAACTGGACCTTACCAAACGGATGCCACGCGGATGACCCGCACCGCAGCAATTATTGGCGGTGGCGTCATCGGTGGCGGCTGGGCGGCGCGTTTTCTGCTCAACGGCTGGAACGTCAACCTCTATGACCCGGATCCACAAGCCGCCCGCAAGATCAACGAAGTGCTGACCAACGCCCGCTACGCCTTGCCGATGCTCTACGACAAAGCCCTGCCCCCGGAAGGCACTTTGATCCATATGAAAACCATAGCCGAAGCGGTGGTTAACGCAGACTGGATACAAGAAAGCGTCCCTGAACGCCTCAACATCAAACACAAGGTTTTCGCCGAAATCGAAGCCCATGCCCCGACGCGCACCGTCATCGGCTCCTCTACATCCGGCTTCAAACCGTCACAGCTGAATGAGGGCATGAAAACTCCAAACCGCCTGATGGTCACCCACCCGTTCAACCCTGTCTACCTGTTGCCGCTGATCGAAGTGGTTCCAGCGCCAGAAACTTCCGAAACAGCAATCAAAAGTGCCATCGAAACGCTGACATCCCTCGGCCTGCACCCCCTGCGTGTGCGCAAAGAAATCGACGCCCATATCGCTGATCGGTTTTTGGAAGCTGTCTGGCGTGAAGCCCTGTGGCTGGTCAAAGACGGCGTCGCCAGTACCGAAGAAATCGACAACGCCATCCGCTATGGCTTTGGCCTGAGATGGGCGCAAATGGGCCTGTTTGAAACCTACCGCGTCGCCGGGGGCGAAGCCGGCATGAAACATTTCATTGAACAATTCGGCCCCTGCCTGAAATGGCCGTGGACCAAACTGATGGATGTGCCCGAGCTAACCGACGAACTGGTGGACAGGATCACTGAACAGTCCGACGCCCAGTCCGGCAAACACACGATCCGCGAACTGGAACGGATGCGCGACGAAAACCTGATCGGTATCCTGCGCGCCCTGAAAGCCCGCGATGCGGGGGCCGGGGCGCTGCTGAAACACCATGAGGCCAGCCTAACCCCTGCCCCGGCCAGCAAAAACAGTGCCGGACCAATCACCGTGATCAGCCGCACCGTTCCAATTGACTGGACCGATTACAACGGCCACATGAACGAAAGCCGATACGGTCAGGTGTTTTCCGACGCAGCGGACGAAATGATGATCCGCATTGGCGCAGACCAGGCCTATATTGCAAAAGGAAGCAGTTTTTTCACCGTCGAGATCAATATAAAGTTCCTGATCGAATGCCGCGCCGCCCAGAAATTCACCGTGCAAAGCCGTTTCACCCAAGCCGCCGAAAAGAAAATCCGCCTGATCCACGAAATGTTGGCCGAAGATGGCCGCGTTCTTGCCACCGGTGATCAGCTACTTTTGCATGTGTCACTTGAAACCCGGCGCACCAGCCCGATGCCCGCAGATATGCTCGCGAAAGCCAGCGCATTGAGGGGGGAAAACTGATGGATTTCGCCCTTTCCATTGAGCAGGAAATGATCGTCTCAACAGTCCGCAGCTTCGTGGAAAATGAAATTTACCCCCATGAAAACGTGGTCGAACACAGCGGCGAAGTCCCCGCTGACATCGCGACCACCATCAAACAAAAAACCATCGATCTGGGCTTTTACGCCTGCAATTTTCCTGAATCAGTAGGCGGTGCTGGCCTCAGCCACCTGGAATTCGCGCTGGTTGAACGCGAACTGGGCCGCGGCTCGATGGCGCTCACCCATTTCTTTGGCCGCCCACAAAACATCCTGATGGCCTGCAGTGAAGACCAACGCGAACGCTATCTGTTCCCCGCCGTCAAAGGCAAAAAAATGGACGCGCTGGCGATGACCGAACCGGCGGCCGGATCAGACGTGCGAGGCATGAAATGCTCAGCCCGGCGCGACAAAGGCGACTGGCTGGTGAACGGCACAAAACACTTCATCTCGGGCGCGAACCACGCTGATTTCATTATCGTTTTTGTCGCCACCGGCGAAGACGATACGCCGCGCGGTCCGAAAAAACGCATCACCACATTTCTGGTGGATCGAGGCACCCCAGGTTTCACCATCCGCGATGGTTACAAATCCGTCAGCCACCGCGGCTACAAAAACATGATCCTCGAATTCGACGACTGCCGCCTCTCAGACGCGCAGGTGCTGGGTGAAGTTGACGGCGGGTTCAAAGTCATGAACGAATGGCTCTACGCCACCCGCATCACTGTCGCCACCATGGCCGTTGGCCGGGCACGACGCTGTTTTGATCTCGCCCTGAACTATGCCGCCGAACGCGAACAGTTCGGTCAGAAAATCAGCAAGTTCCAGGGTGTCAGCTTTCAGATCGCCGACATGATCACCGAAATTGACGCCGCCGACTGGCTGACATTGGCCGCCGCCGACCGGCTGGACAAAGGCCTGCCCGCCAACCGCGAGATTGCGTCGGCCAAACTCTACGCCTCCGAAATGCTGGCCCGCGTCACCGACACCAGCCTGCAAATCTTCGGCGGCATGGGATTGATGGATGATTTTCCGATAGAACGCTTTTGGCGCGACGCAAGGGTGGAACGCATCTGGGACGGCACTTCAGAAATCCAGCGCCACATCATCAGCCGCGAACTGCTACGACCACTGGGGGCATAAAAAGATGCCTGCGGCGCGAGTATTTTTAAACAGAAGAAGCCAGATCCAGCCCCCCGCTGGCACATGCAACACGGGGGGCCTTCTCCTGTTACGGCCAACGGCGCTCCCGCCTGTACCGCCTGCACAGACAACCCCAATTTTATTAAAATTTTGCTTCTTCTGTTTAAAAATACTCCCGCCAGAGGCATCCAACACCCACCCAAGCACGTTGGCCCGCCCATGACACGCGACCTGAGCCGCCTGTTGCACCCAAAATCCATCGCCGTTATCGGTGGCGGCAGTTGGTGCGTAAATGTCATTCAACAATCACGGAAATTCGGCTTCACCGGCCCGATTTGGCCGGTTCACCCAACAAAACCCCAAATCGCGGAGGAACCCGCTTACCAATATATTAAGGACCTGCCCGGCAGCCCCGACGCCGCATTCATCGGTATAAACCGCCACGCCACCCTTCAGGCAGTTGCCGCCCTGTCCGCCAAAAATGCCGGTGGTGCGGTATGCTTTGCCAGCGGTTTTCTGGAGGCAAAACAGGAAACTACTGACGGCGCAGACCTGCAACAACAATTGCTCAAGGCAGCCGGTAACATGCCCATCCTCGGCCCCAACTGCTACGGCTTCATCAACTACCTTGACGGCGCCCTGCTCTGGCCCGACCAGCAGGGCGGAACAAAAACCGACCATGGCGTCGCGATCATCACCCAATCCTCCAACATCGCCATAAACATCACCATGCAGCGCCGCGCTTTGCCGCTGGCCTATCTTGTCACTGCCGGAAATCAGGCCCAGACCGGCCTGGCGGAAATCGGAGCCACCCTGCTGCAAGACCCCCGCGTCAGCGCCCTTGGCCTGCATATTGAGGGCATAAATGACATCCGTGCCCTCGAAACCATGGCCAAAATTGCCCGCACCCATAACAAACCAATCATCGCCCTCAGGGTTGGCCGATCCGATCAGGCTGCGGCGGCTACAGTTTCTCACACGGCTTCGCTTGCGGGTTCAGACGCCGGGGCGCGTGCCTTGCTCAAACGCCTGAATATCTCTCAGGTTCACACGCTGCCTGAATTCATCGAGGCGTTGAAATTGCTCCATGTCGCCGGGCCACTTACATCCAACCGGATTGCGTCAATGTCCTGTTCCGGCGGCGAGGCCAGCCTGATTGCCGACATCGCCACCAGCCACGACCTGAGTTTTCCGCCCCTTAACGCCCGCCAGAAAACCAATCTGCACGCCGCTTTGGGGCCGATGGTAAAGCTGGCCAACCCTTTGGATTACCACACTTATATCTGGAACGATGCCAGCAAAATGGCAGATGCGTTCACTGCAATGATGGACCCGGATCTTGCCCTTGGACTTGTAATCTCTGACTTTCCGCGCGCTGATCGCTGTGACCCGAAGGATTGGGACTGCGTGATTGACGCGGTACAACAAACCCATATTTGCACAGGTATACCGATGGCCATAACTGCCTCACTGCCTGAAAATATGCCCGAGGATGTTGCCACCCGCCTGTTGGCCAGCGGTATCATCCCATTAAATGGATTGAACGAGGCACTGACAGCGGCCCGTGTTGCAGCGGAATGTGGACAACCGCCGACAAATGCAGCCCCAACTCTGCTTCCCCGACCTCCCAAAAACTGCAAAACCCTGCCCGAATCTCTGGCCAAAGCAGAACTCGCGCAATTTGGGCTAAAAACACCAAATTCCCGTCAAACTGACAACCAAAATTCCCTGCCAAGCCTCGCAAATGAGCTCACCTTTCCACTGGTACTCAAGGCTCAGGGCATCGCCCACAAGACCGAACATAACGCGGTAATTCTTAACCTCGCCAGCTCAAAACAAGTGACGGACGCCGCCCAAACCATGCAGGCAAAATCCTACCTTCTGGAAGAAATGATCACTGACATAGTCGCAGAGCTGCTCATCGGCGTGGTGCTGGATCCTGCCCATGGCTACGTGCTGACCCTAGGTGCGGGCGGTATCCAGACAGAATTGCTGCTAGACACCGCATCCTTGCTGGTCCCTGCCAGTGCAAAAGACATCAAAACCGCCCTTAGCACTTTGAAAATCCACCAAATTTTGCAAGGCTACCGCGGTCAACCCGCCGCCGATATAAATGCAATTGTTGACGCCGCTCTGTCCGTTCAGGCCTATGTCATGACAAACCATGGCCAGATCGAAGAAGTAGAAATAAACCCGCTGCTTGCCCTGAAGTCCGGCGCTATCGCCGCCGATGCCCTGATCCGAATAGGAGAAAATGATGACAGAAAACCCAATTAAAACCCGTGTGGTTGGCAAGGTGCTGGAAATCACCCTGGACCGCCCCAAAGCAAACGCTATCGATCTTGCCACCAGCCGGATCATGGGCCAGACCTTCGCCGACTTCCGCGATAACCCGGACCTGCGTGTCGCCATCATCACCGGAGCAGGCAACAAATTCTTTTGCCCCGGCTGGGATTTAAAAGCCGCCGCTGACGGCGACGCTGTCGACGGGGACTATGGCATTGGCGGCTTTGGTGGGCTCCAGGAACTGCCAGATATGAACAAACCGGTCATTGCTGCAGTCAACGGTATCGCCTGCGGTGGCGGGCTGGAACTGGCCCTGTCTTGCGATCTGATCCTCGCCGCCGATCACGCAAGTTTTGCCCTGCCCGAAATCCGATCCGGCACCGTGGCTGACGCGGCTTCGATTAAACTGCCCAAACGCATCCCCTACCATGTCGCAATGGAAATGCTGCTAACCGGGCGCTGGCTGGACGCGGTCGAGGCCCATAAATGGGGCTTTGTAAACCACATCCACCCCGCCGCTGAACTGGTTGAAAAAGCTCATGAATTAGCCGCCGAATTGGCCGCTGGCCCGCCGCTGGTACAGGCTGCAATAAAAGAAGTCGTGCGTGAAGCTGAGAATATGAAATTTCAGGACGCGATGGACATGATCACCGGCAGCAAGTTCGAAACCGTGAAAAAGCTCTACACCTCAGACGATCAGCTGGAAGGTGCCCGCGCTTTCGCCGAAAAACGAGACCCGGTCTGGCGCGGAAAATAACGCAACTACCGCAAATCCTAACTATTCTATCGTTTTTCGCCCCCAGCCCGCAACATCCTGTTAACACCCGCCCGCCAAAGTATTCACGCGACGCGGGGTCGTTTGAATCGGGTGTGAAAATGGCGATCATCAACTTTGTAGAAACTCTCGGGGGGCCGTTTCTGCCCTATGGCGCAGATATACTGGGCCTTAACCTGACAGTTGACGGCGCTGGTATGCATCTGTCGGCTTTCGCGGGGGTAAACAGCTCTGCCAGACTGGTAAATTTTGATATTTCCGGCGCGGCCAGTTTCAGCGGGCAAAACTTCCTTGGCGCTGGAACAGATGGCTTCCAAACAGCGGATTATGGCGCCGTCACCCTAAACCTGTCCAATTCGCGTTTGGGCGAAGTTCTGAATACCTCCCCCGGTGACATACAGGACGCCGCGCGCCTGACATCCCTGAACGATGGCCAGGCAAGTGATCTTATATCGGTTGTCGGCATCGATATGGGCGCAAATACTTATTTGGTCTCAACCAACCCAAACGCCGCCGGTCTGACCACTTTTCAGGTGCAAGGTGACGGCTCACTGCTGGCCATAAACCCCTCCCCGGACCCGGCAATCGGGCAAATATCTGACCTCGCCACTGTCACCGCTTATGGCCAGACCTGGGTGCTCGGGACATCGCTGGCCAGCGACAGCGTTGCCAGCTACACCATCGACAATTCCGGCAACCTGACCCCTGCCAGCACCTTCGGCGCACCAGACGGCCTCGGGATCAACACCCCAACCAACCTCGCCCCGGTAATGCTGGAAGGCCAGCCCTTTGTGATCGTCGCCAGCGCCGACACCCATTCACTTTCGGTGTTGCGGCTGGAAGCAGACGGCAGTTTTACCCCGACAGATCATATACTTGACGACCTGTTCACCCGATTTGCTGACACAACCATTCTGGAAACCGCCACCATCGGGGACACCACATTTGTACTGGCCGCCGGGTCAGATGACGGTTTTTCACTGTTCAAACTGCGCCCTGATGGCCGGTTGCACCACCTGACTTCGGTGAATGACACAAACACCACCACGCTCGATAATGTCTCGGCCGCCGTGATGGGGCAGGATGGCGCGGATCTGCGGATTTTCCTGGCCTCTGGTACCGAAAGCGGGTTGACGCATTTCAGCTACGACCTGACCAGCCTCGGCAGCAATATCATCGGTACATCGGGCAATGATACCCTGACCGGCACCGCGCTGGACGACATCCTGATGGGCGGCGCCGGGGATGATACAATCTCAGGTGGTGCGGGCGACGACATCATCATCGATGGCGCCGGCAGCGATACCTTAATCGGCGGAGCAGGTGCAGATACTTTCACTTTCAACCCTGACGGCGCAAACGACACAATTCAGGACTTCCAACGTGGCCTGGACGCGCTCGACCTGTCATTCTTCCCGCTGCTTTATGATCCCAACACACTGGGTTTCACCGCCACATCTTCTGGCGCACGCCTGACGTTTCAGGGCGAAAATATCGATATTTACTCCAGCGATTTCAATCCCCTAAGTCTGGCTGAACTAACCGCAATCCACCCCTTCAATGTCGACCGGCCAGCCATGGTCCTTGGCGGCGGCACAAATGGCGGCGGCCAGACCCAGATCGGCAACGACAGCAATGAGACCCTTGTCGGTACTGATCTGGCTGACATTTTAACCGGCAATGGCGGGGACGATGTGCTGATCGGTGGCCAGGGCGCAGATGCAATCTTTGGCGGCATTGGTTTTGACACCGCCAGCTACATAACGGCCACCGCGGGCATAACCTTTGACTGGCTTAATATGGCCAGCAACACCGGTGACGCCGCCGGTGATCTGCTTACATCAATAGAAAAAATCACCGGCAGCGGCTTTGACGACCAGATCAGCGGTTCTGATCAGGGCGAACATATCAATGGCGGCAACGGCGCAGACACCCTGACCGGGCGCGGCGGCAATGACACCCTGTCGGGTGGCTATGGCAATGACATCCTGAACGGTGGTGACGGTGCCGACACACTGATTGGCGGCGACCAGATTGACATGGCCACCTATATCGACGCCAGCAACGGTCTGCGCATTGATCTCAGCTATCAAAACCGCAACACCGGGCAAGCCGCAGGCGACAGTTACAACTCAATCGAAAACCTCACAGGCAGCCAGTACAGCGACACGATATATGGCGACGCAAACGACAATTCCCTGTGGGGCCAAAATGGCGACGACTGGTTGCAGGGCCGTGCAGGAAACGACGCACTTTATGGCGGCAACGGCAATGATGTCCTGATCGGTGGCGCCGGTGGCGACCTGCTGGATGGCGGCGCTGGCACAGATCGCGCGCAGTATTTCATGTCAAAACAGGGCCTTACCATCGATCTGTCAAACAGCACCAACAACACCGGTATCGCCGCAGGCGATACCTACATCTCAATTGAGGACATCGCCGGTTCACAACATAGCGACCAAATAACCGGCAACAACGGCGACAACCGCCTGTTCGGAAACGCAGGCGATGACACACTGACCGGCGGTGCAGGAACAGACCATCTTTATGGCGGCGCAGGCGCAGATGTGTTCATATTCAACACCGGTTTTGGCAACGACACGATCCATGATCTAGACGACGCAGACCTGATACAGCTGCACTCAAACCTGCTCGCCAGCACATCCCTTAACGGTACAGCCGTTCTGAATGATTACGCCAGCCTCACCGGCACCACCGCAACGCTGGATTTTGGCAACGGTGACATTATCCTGATAGAAGACATCACCGATCTTTCTCAGCTAACAGACACCTTCACATTCGCCTGAATGCCTTTACCAGACACTCGCCAAAGCCCTTCTTCTGTTTAAAAATATTCCCGCCGGAGGCATCCCGAACCCCGGATATATTCCGGGGTGAGACAAAAGAAATCGCGCGCCAGCGCGCCCGCTAGTTCAGATCAAGCGCCCCATCCGCCAAGGCCAGAAGGTATTCCCCATAGTGGTTTTTCTTGAACACGTCAGCCCGCACCCGCAACTGTTCGCCATCTATCCAACCCATTGAAAATGCAACTTCATCCGGTGAACCCACCTGCAAACCCTGTCGCTTTTCCAGCGTACGTACAAAATTACTGGCGTCCAGCAGGCTGTCATGGGTGCCGGTATCCAGCCAGGCATAACCACGGCCCATCCGCTCAACTGTCAATTCGCCCGCGTCCAGATACATCTCCAGCAATGTGGTGATTTCCAATTCACCACGCGGCGAAGGTTTAACCGAACGCGCCCGCTCCGGCGCGGTTTCATCCAGAAAATAGAGCCCGGTCACAGCATAGTTTGACGCAGGCTTCTCAGGCTTTTCAATGATTGATTTCGCATTTCCATCGCCATCAAACGCCACCACACCGTAGCGCTCGGGGTCCGACACGCGGTACCCAAATACCGTCCCGCCAGACACCTTTGCATCAGCACTGGCCAGCAATTCCGGCAAGCCGTCACCAAAGAAGATATTATCCCCCAGCACCAATGCACTGGGCGCACCATCCAAGAATTTCTCGGCCAGAATAAACGCCTGCGCCAGCCCGTCCGGGCTTGGTTGTACGATGTATTCCAGCTTTAAACCCCACTGCGACCCATCCCCAAGCACCCGCTTGAACTGTTCCTGATCCCCCGGCGTGGTGATCACTGCAATCTCGCGAATACCCGCAAACATCAGCGTGGTCAGCGGAAAGTAGATCAT
>VAPK010560877.1_pt1 | contig 14296 bp, 12 predicted proteins | sample 3395031 | NCBI WGS metagenome assembly VAPK01 (sample SAMN08290443, study PRJNA428436) | hydrothermal vent metagenome | isolation source: Deep-sea hydrothermal vent chimney 1 | place: Pacific Ocean: Juan De Fuca Ridge | reverse complement strand
ATTCGACCGGTTCACTGCTTGAATATTTTGAGCGCCGTGCAAAAGATATCTTTAAAACTAAAAATAGGTCTGTGCTGAACAGAAGCAAAGGAGGGTAGCATGCAAATCCCAGTAAACAACGTCATTAACACTTCCAATTGGAATATTAAGAAATATTTTCTGGCCACGCGACCACTGTTTTTTATCACTTCTTTATTGCCAGTTATATTGGGTACCGCAATCGGCTATGGGCTTGTGGGTCAACTTGATACGCTGGCATTTATGCTCGCATTACTCGCTGTGGTTTTTGTGAATGCAGGGATTAACGTATTAAATGACGTTTATGATGATCTGGGTGGCACGGACAGAGTTAACATCAGTCATATTTCACCGTTTACCGGCGGCTCCCGGGTTATCCAGGAAAAAATACTCAGCAATGCACAAATGCGTCGTTTAGGTTATTTTCTGTTAACTTTAAGCGTCATTTTCGGTACCGGGCTGGCATTGTATAAAGGTTATATTGTTGTGCTTTATGGTTTAATTGGACTGTCCCTCGGGGTGGCCTATTCTGTTCCTCCATTCAAGTTGGCTAGCAGAGGATTTGGAGAATCGGCGATTGCGGTTGGAGTGGGTGTACTGCCGGTAACTGGCGCGGCATGGCTGCAGCTTGGTCAATTCAGTTGGGGAGCACTGCTGCTTTCGATTCCTGCCAGTTTGTGGGTGGCCAATATCATTCTTATTAATGAAGTACCCGATATTGACGCAGATGGAGCAACAGGGAAACGAACCCTGGTGGTACGCATAGGTCATCAATTAACCGCGGCTGCCTATTTATTATTAAATGTACTCGCCTGTATTGCGGTTTATATCACATCATCCTTTGGTTATGTGCCACTCGCAGCGACCATTTTACCTCTGATTTTATTGCTGCCTGCTATTTATGCGGGGCATACAATTTATTACTGGTCAGACAAGCCTGAAAGAATTGTTGTTGGAATTAAATTCACCATAGCTATTCACGCAATAGGTATCCTGTGGTTGTTTGCCTGGATAATCAGTATGGATTAGTAGAATTAAGTGAAATAGGTAGGAGGTTATACTAAATACTAAGGTGAGCCCATCATGCTGTCCACAATTCTAAATATTTTGCTGAAACCAAGTACGAAATATTCGGTCTTGGTTCTCCTGATAACGGGTCTACTAATAGGTTTTGCAACAATTATTGGCACCATAGTTATGGTCAACACAACGGGTAGTAATAGTTTCTGCCTGTCCTGTCATGAGATGCAGACCGCCTATGACGAATACACCGAGTCTGTGCATTATAGCAACCGCCTTGGCATTGTCGTCGGTTGTGCTGATTGTCACCTTCCGCATGAATACCCTGACAAGCTTTTTGCAAAAGCATCCCGGCTGATAGAAATCTGGTATCACATCAAGGGCAATATTGATACGCGGGAAAAATATGAAGCCAAACGATTAGAGATGGCACAAAAAATATGGAAGGAATTCGAATCTGATGATTCGAGACAGTGCCGCAGTTGTCACAATATCAATAACATGCTTAAAAAAGAGCAGAGTAATCATGCGATCAAAGCGCACCAGCGAGCCAAACGTACCCACAAGACTTGCATCAACTGCCATTGGGGTACAGCACATAAAGTACCTAAGGTACCTTTGCCCGAAGCAGCCAGGCCCAGTGCACCGGGACAACCAGTGCAATGCTCCGGCTGCCACAACAATTTTAAATTGGCATTATCGAACAATCATCCTCAGATAGTCGAACCCTCGCTTGAGGTATGTTTAAAGTGCCACGTACCCGGAAAAACAGCACCTGATAAGCAAAACTTCTTTTATACATTTTTGCATGATAGTCATGTCAACCGAATTGAATGTACTGGTTGTCATAAAACGACAGGGGAGGGTGGTTTTAGTTTATTGGGGTATGAAGAGTGACACCTTTATCAAAATCAAAGAATATTATAACTATATATGGAGGTGTATTGTGAAAATCGTAAGTTTCGTTATATTTATATTACTAACATCTTTTATTCACTCGACTGCGTTAGCGGTACCGCCAGGAAAAATTATTGAGTATACGAAGAACCCAATAGGGAAAGTGACTTTTTCAGGAAAGATACACGCAGATAAAGGTCTTAAATGTAACGCGTGTCATCCCATCTTGTTTTCATTAAAAAAAGGAACGGCTGAAATTAAACTCGTTGATCACGAGAAAGCTAAGAAATATTGTTTTTCCTGTCATAATGGAAGCAAGTCCTTCGCAGCTAAAGACAACTGTAACAAGTGTCACATAAAAGAAAAATAATTATTAATATGATATTTGAGCGATTTATTTTTAATAATATACATAATCTCAAATAATCAGGAGAATTAATATGAACCTGGAGAAACGTATAGAAGGTGGAAAAACAGTCATTAAAATCCTTCGGAATTCGATAGAAAAACATCAAAAAAGAATTCAAAGCGCTGACTGGTTGCCGAGTCTGGATAAAGAACCTGATTCAATAAATTCTGAATCGTATCTTTTGGTGGTAGATCTTGATGATGACAAAATGGATTTGGGTTTTTCAAAAGGTGATCTTGAAGACATCACAACAGATAAATATATCCGCAAAAATGTGGAAGAATATATCGACAAACTGGTTTCTAAGATATAGGTTGCGTGGACCTTTAGTTAAATTACTGGGAGCAATAGGTTTAAAAGTTTCAATTTACACCTTTTAATCGCCACTTATTCTCTGTGGTCAGACTCTGCGATCAGGTTTTGCGATCAGAGAGGCATAGTTACGTAATACCGGACCATGTTTAATAACTTGCTATTTACTATTTTTTTCGTATTTGCTGCCACCACAAGTTTGGCCAATGAGTATTATAGTCAATGTGATACCCCATTACAGAATACGGAACAAAAAAGAAAATTATATCAGGTAAACCTGATTGGATATGGTTTCGTCACAGCGTGGGGAGTCGCAAAATGGGATTATTTTACCCGTTCTATTAACGCAAAATCCGAAGGCTGGTTTTCAAATGATACTTCATCAGGTGGTGCAGACAAATTAGGGCATCTGTATTCCAGCTATATTGCTGCACATGGACTGTCTTATTATTTAGAGTCCAAGTGTTTCAATAAACAGGATGCCGCTTTATATGGTGCGCTTTCTTCTTTTGCGATTTTTACATATATGGAGTTGGGCGATTCATTCAGTAATTTCGGATTTTCATATGAGGACTTGATAGCCAATACGTTCGGCAGTGCGTTAGGCTATTATTTATATCGAACCCCGGCACTTTCTCGCAAAATCGATTTACGTTGGGAATACGGTTTTAATCCTGAAACTAATGATTTTACGACAGATTATGAAAATACAAAATATATTATTGCATTAAAGCTTAATGGTTTTGAAACCACACGAAAAGCCTTCCTAAAACATTTTGAAATTCATTTCGGCTATTATACACGTGGATTTGATGGTACAGCTGATAACAAAGAACGAAATCTCTACTTGGGTATAGGTTTAAATATAACGGACTTATTTCGGCAATACTCATATAAAAATACAGCAACCTTCCTTAAGTACGTGCAGGTACCGGGTACCTACGTCGAGTTTAATAGGGATATTAATAAATAATTTTTCTTGTTTTTGACCTCGGCAAGATCAATGCTTCGACGAACTCTTCTTTGGCACTCTAGACGGTGCTTCGGTGCATTCCAGAGTGGTCGTACAAACAACGGGCTATGGAGATCAACGCTACTGCTGTTATTTTACCCATAAGCACCCAAGTGGGGCATCGCCGGCCGTCACTCAATCGCATAAAACAGGCGCTGGATTTCCAAACAAGACCGATTCCCTCAGTGTGCGGAGGTATTCTCAATTATTGTGCGTTTATTATTTGTAAAGAATGAACTCGATATGCCGCTAGTCTCATTACACGTAAGTGCCGATAGAGTTGCTTTTGACTTGATAAATTGTATAGACTACGCCGGATATGAATTCTTTTCGCCAGATAAACAAACGGAGATTGCTATTGTGGAACCTGTTGCTCTCTCTGTCACTGCTGTGTGCGCAGGGAGTTAAGCTGCACGTCCATAATCTGGATCATGAGCATGATAACCACCATAGCCATTCCATTGATGAAGCGGGCGATCATAGCCATTTGAGCAAAGCTCATTTCGCTCACGACACATCCCACAACGAACAGCACGATGGTGTAGTATCCGAGGTCGATATCAGTCCTAATGGACTATTGAAAAATACCCACAACAATATTTTTGCGGTAGCGCTATTCGCTCTCTTTTTTACCTTGATGATATTTGTCTCTTCACGACAGTTCATTCAGCGCAGTCGAGAAAGTAAACTCATCCTTCATAGATACTACGTTCTTTCTCCGCCTTTACGGGCACCACCTCTGTACTAAACTAACCTTTTGAGAATTTCTGTCGTAGTTTAAGTTTAGCGTCAAGCTTTCTACGTGGATTGGTTTTGTTACGCCTTTTTTATGGCTGCAATTCATCGAATCATTTGTCTCAGAAGAACTCTCTATCTATCGGTTTTTTTTCGATTTCGCTTTTTTTAATACGAGTGTTGGACGATGCACAGCATCGTTTGTATGAAGCCGAAAGCCAACTAAATTTTTTGAAACAGATTGTTACGCTTGTATGGTGGCAAGCGTACACAAGGAGTTTGCAATGTGGGTATCTTTTTTTATACCGGGGCAAGTGGCTACGCGGTTGGTTGCATTTTGTTTGCTATTACTGAGTACAACCGCTGCTAACTATGTTGGTGCAGCCCCCGATTCAGAGGCTAACAAACGCACGATTAGCCTGCATGAAGCCGTTATTAGAACCATTGAACACAACCCCGATCTACGGTCTTTTGATTACCGACTTAAAGTACAACAAGGGCGAGTGCAACAAGCGGGATTAGCCCCCAGCCCTGAATTGAGCTTCCAATTGGAAGATGTTTTAGGCACGGGGAATAACAAAGGGCTGGATAGCGCACAAGCGACCCTCAGTATTAGCTGGGTGCTTGAACGCGGAATCCGCCAGCGCTACGTTGATGCTGCACGCGCGGGGTCATCTTTAATCGAAGTTGAAGCGGATATAAAACAGTTAGATGCGGCGGCTGAAACCGCACGTCGTTATCTCGTCAGTTTGGCGTATCAAGCGCGTGAAGTGAATGCAGATAATACCGTTCAGCTCGCAAAAGAGACTATCAGTTCGGTACGTAAACGCGTTAAAGCAGGCAAAACACCTGAAGCTGAACTTTCCAGGGCACAAGCTGAATTGGCACGCAGAAAACTGGAGCGTGAAGATATTGAACATGAGCTGTTGTCAGCGAATCGTCGCTTGGCTGCCCAGTGGGGAGAAACGACGCTGACTTTTGCGCGGGTTGAGGGTGACATTACCCGCCTTCTTCAGGTGGCATCATTTGAAATACTCAAATCCCAATTACCACAAAATCCTGAGTTCGCCCGGCTATTGTCGGAGCAGCTGTTAAAAAAGGCGGAATTACAACTCGCACTGGCTCAAGACAGACCCAACTGGCGTGTCAATGCGGGGATTAGTCACCTCAACAGCAGCAAGGATCAAGCCTTTGTCGCAGGCTTTAGCATTCCGTTTGGCGAACGCACGCGTAATCCAGGCCGCATTGCAGAAGCCCGTGCCAATCTAGCTAAAACAAACAGTGAAGAACATGCCGCACGTATTCATATCGAAACTGCGCTTTACGTCATGTATGAAAAATTACAACACAGTTTGCATATCATCGAGTCGGTACGTGACGCGATTATCCCCCCCCTTGAACAGGCGCTCACAGAGACACGCCGGGCATACAACCTTGGACGCTACAGCTATCTGGAACTGCGCAGCGTGCAGACGGAATTGCTGGATGCACACAATGCGTTGGTTGAAGCCAGCATTGATGCTCACCGCAACATCATTGAAATTGAACGATTGACGGGCGTGCGCATTGCTGCGCAACCGCCCTCTCTTTTGAAACAGCCAAATCCATGAGGTCCCAAATGAATAACACAATGAAAATATCCTCACACCGAATTTGGCTACCGCTGCTGTTAGTCACATTCCTGATCGCTTGTGGTGGTACAAATTCAGAACAAGCAATGTCATCCAAAGGTGGTCATGGTGAAGCAGTTGAAGCTGAACCTGAAAAAGGCCCGCATCGCGGACGGCTGTTAAGGGATGGCGACTTTACCCTTGAACTCGCCATTTTCGAGACCGGTGTGCCACCTGAATTTCGTGCTTGGGCGACGAAAAATGGCAAGACGCTTAGCCCCAATAACGTCGATCTCAACATCAAGTTAACCCGTTTGGGTGGCCAAATTGATGATATTAACTTTGCACCGAAAGGTGATGCGCTGCGCGGAGATACGGTTATCTACGAACCTCATTCATTTGTCGTTACGATTAATGCCACGCATAACGGTGTTACACACACCTGGCAATACGATAACTTTGAGGGTCGCACCAGGATTGAAACGGCGGTAGCCGAAGCTTTGGAAATCGGCACCTCGGTTGTGGGTTCCGTAGTAATGCAAGAAACCATCAGCGTGTATGGTCAGATTACAGTCAACAGTGAGCGCATGCGCAGAATCACTGCCCGTTTTGATGGCACGATTAAATCGGTCTCAGCCTCACAGAATGAGCAAGTTCGCAAAGGTCAAAAACTGGCCGCCATTGAAAGCAACGAAAGTTTGCGCCTGTTTACCATTAGCGCGCCGATCAGCGGCGTGATCACCCTGCGTGATGCCAACGCCGGAGAACAAACAGACGGGCGTCAACTGTTCACGATCATGGACCCCCGTTCGGTGTGGGCGGAACTGTCGGTCTTTCCGGCTGATCTGGCGCAGGTAAAAATGGGCGCAGCGGTTACGATCACCGATACCACCAGTGGTCATACAGTCAAGGGTAAGGTTTCTCAAATTAATCTACTGGCGGAAACCGACCAATCTGTCAATGTTCGTGTGGTGCTTGATAATAAAAATGGTCAGCTGCACCCAGGCCGTCACGTTAGCGCAAACATAACCGTGGGAGAGCGCACGGCGGCCTTAGCCGTAAAACGATCAGGCTTACAAGCCTTCAGGGATTTTACCGTGGTGTACGCAAAAATAGGTGATGAGTACGAAGTTCGCATGCTCGATCTTGGCCTGCAAGCAGGCGAATGGGCCGAGGTGCTGGGTGGCCTGGAACCCGGTACTCGTTATGTCAGCGAAAACAGCTACGTCATCAAAGCCGACATTGAAAAGTCCGGCGCATCTCACGATCACTAAAGGCGACTCATCATGCTAGAAGCAATTATCAAGTTTGCACTTGCCCGTCGAGGGTTAGTGATGGTGCTCGTCTTTATCGTTATGGGACTGGGCGTATGGAAATTTACCCAGTTACCAATTGACGCCGTACCGGACATTACCAATATTCAGGTTGTCATCAATACTGCGGCTCCTGGTTACACCCCGTTGGAAGCAGAACAACGAGTGAGTTTCCCGGTAGAGACCGCGATGGCGGGCCTGCCAAAACTTTCCTATACCCGTTCACTCTCACGTTATGGTCTGTCTCAAGTGACGGTGGTGTTTGAGGAAGGCACGGATATCTATTTTGCCCGGCAGTTAGTCAGCAGACGCCTGAGTTCTGCCAAAGGCGACCTGCCGCCCTCGTTAGAACCGACCCTTGGCCCGATTGCAACAGGCTTGGGTGAAATTTTTATGTTTACCGTCGATGCTGAGCCGGGTGCCAAAAACAGCAATGGCAGCCTGATTACGCCCATGGATCTACGCTCAACCCATGATTGGATTATTCGTCCTCAATTAATGCGTGTTGCCGGTGTCGCGGAGATAAATCCCATTGGTGGTTTCAAGAAAGAGATCTTGGTGGCACCTGAACCCGCCAAGTTATTGGCTTATCAAATGAGCTACGCTGAGCTTGTTAACGCCATACAAAATAACAACAACAACCGTGGCGTTGGCTTCATCGAACATAACGGTGCTCAGTGGTTGATGCGCGTGCCCGGCCAAGCCAGCACACTGACTGATCTGGGTAATATTGTAATCCGCTCGCATCAAGGCATTCCTGTTCGGGTTAAAGATGTGGCCGACGTTAGCCTAGGCAAAGAGTTGCGCTCGGGTGCGGCAACGCAGAATGGCCGAGAGGTGGTGATGAGCACGGTTTTTATGTTGATCGGTGAAAATAGCCGCACTGTTGCCAACGATATCGCGCTCAAACTGGAAGAGATTAAAAGCACTCTGCCGGACGGAATCACCGTCACGGCGGTATACAACCGAATGACGCTAGTGGATAAAACGCTAAAGACCGTGCAAAAAAATCTATTGGAAGGCGCACTGCTGGTCATCGTGGTTCTTTTTCTATTTTTAGGAAATGTTCGCGCAGCAATTTTAACCGCTGCGGTTATTCCGATTGCCATGTTAATGACCATCACCGGCATGGTGCAGACAAAAACCAGCGCCAATCTCATGAGTCTGGGGGCGCTGGATTTTGGCTTGATCATCGATGGTGCGGTGATCATTGTCGAAAACTGCATACGCCGGTTGAGCGATGGCTGTAAAGATGGGGGTAAAGAGGGCTTGTCACTCAACGAACGTCTGGCTATCGTCTTTGAGGCAACCCGCGAGGTGATTCGTCCGGCGCTGTTTGGTGTCTTTATTATTACCGCCGTCTATATTCCTATCTTTGCGCTCAGTGGCGTGGAAGGAAAGATGTTCCACCCCATGGCGATCACGGTCATCATTGCCTTGGTCAGCGCGATGATTCTATCCATTACCTTTATTCCCGCCGGTGTGGCACTGCTGTTTAAGAAACCGATAAAAGAGAAAAAAAACAGGGTCGTTCAGGCGGCACGCTCACTCTACAAACCTGTCTTGTCGCTCTCCCTGAAATTTAGATGGGCTGTTGTTGTACTGGCGTTCACCCTGGTTGTCTGTTCCGGCTTCCTGATCCCCAAACTCGGCTCCGAGTTCGTGCCTGACCTTGATGAAGGTGATATCGCCATGCATGCCTTACGCATTCCCGGCACCTCACTCAGTGAAGCCATTCATCTACAAAAAGCCCTGGAATCAGAGATAAAGAAACTACCGGAAGTTGAACGGGTGTTTGCCAAAATCGGTACTGCCGAAGTGGCGACCGATGCAGTACCGCCGAGTGTTGCAGATAATTTTATTATCCTTAAGCCCCGTGATGAGTGGCCAGACCCCAACAAGGCAAAAGCTCAATTTGTCGCTGAATTAGAAGCCCTGGTGACACCGATTCCCGGCAATCGCTATGAGTTCTTGCAACCCATTCAGATGCGTTTTAATGAGCTGATTTCGGGTGTGCGGGCGGAAGTGGCCGTCAAAGTATTTGGTGATGATTTTGATCAGCTTATTGCGTTGGGTAGCCAGATAGAGAAGGTCATCGGAGGTGTGCCGGGCGCTGCTGATGTTGGTGTCGAACAAACCACGGGCTTACCGGTGATGACGATTGAACCCAAACGTGAGGTCATGGCACGTTATGGCTTAAGCATTGTTCAGTTACAGGATTTGCTTGCCACCGCGCTCAGGGGAACCGTCGCCAACCAACTGTATGAGGGGGATCGTCGTTCCGATATCGTAGTTCGATTAGCCGAGCATCTACGCACCGATGTCGATGCCTTGTCCGATCTTCCCATCATGCTTGCGGATAATTTATATGTGCCGTTGAAGGAAGTTGCCAACCTTCAGTTAGTTATGGGTTACAGCCAGGTGTATAGAGAAAATGGCAAACGTCGTGTCGTTGTCGCTGCTAATGTCCGAGGGCGAGATCTAGGTTCGTTTGTCCAGGATGTTCAGCAGGCAATAAAACAAAATGTCGATGTGCCTGCGGGTTATTGGGTGGAATACGGTGGGACTTATCAAAAGCTTCAGTCTGCCACTCAACGCCTCTCCATTGTGGTGCCAATTACATTAGCACTGGTGATTGGCCTGCTTATAATGGCATTGGGTTCTGTCAAAGATGCCGCCATTATTTTTTCGGGAGTGCCTTTGGCGCTAACCGGGGGAATTGTTGCGTTGTTATTGCGAGATATTCCTTTCTCAATTTCAGCCGCCGTGGGCTTTATTGCACTTTCGGGGATTGCAGTGCTAAATGGTTTGGTCATGGTCTCATTTATTCGAGACCTGCGCATTCATGGAAAAATACTCCATGAGGCCATCATTGAAGGTGCTTTAACTCGCCTGCGTCCCGTTTTAATGACTGCCTTAGTGGCTGCACTGGGTTTTGTTCCAATGGCGCTGAACACAGGCATCGGTTCGGAAGTGCAGCGTCCACTGGCGACGGTGGTCATCGGCGGGATTATCTCATCGACATTATTAACCCTGGTGGTACTACCCGCACTGTATCGGTTGGTGCATGGCCGACGAGCTATGTTACATAACTAACATTCTTCCGGCGAAAGATAAAGTGGTGGGCTACGTACCGCAAGTGCGAGTGGACGTGCTGCTGGCGGCCGCCGATGTCGACACCGTGCTCGCCGCATTGATCGCGCATTTAAGCGGGCAGGGCGTCTACTGGGTGACATCGGTAGAGCAGTACGGGCAGTTGTAGCAGCGGCGCCGTTATTAATTCAGGTTAATCAAGTCAAGTTTTGTTATATTTATCAAAAAGATAATTAAATAATAAGCATCTATATATAGGGCTAACCTTTGCCAGCAAACCGGTTTTAAAACGTAAAACATCCTATCAAAACTACCGTGGTTAACAAGAAGACCCTTAACTTAATCATCCATTGATACAACCTTCCAAAATTACAACCTTTGGCTGTACATAGCGCAGTTGAATTTTTATTTATTGTACACATTATCGAAATAGGTGACGTTGGTGTTGATAAAGATTTTATCCACGGAGTTTGTTTCGTAGGTCAGTGTTACCCCCTGGTTTCCAGATACTGAATGCAACAATGGGAAGTCGTCATTGTACAAACAACAGAAAGAGTAAGGAGAATGAAAATGAATAATATTATACTGCGGCCCATTTCAGTGGGTGTTGCATTCGCGATATTAATTATCTGGTTTCAGACAGCATCAGCGGCACTGCCGCTGATGCTGGATGATGATGGTCGGCCAACCTTGGCGCCAATGCTGAAAAAGGTAACGCCAGCAGTGGTAAACATCTCGACCAAATCCCATGTAAAGATCCAGCAGAATCCGTTGTTTAACGATCCATTTTTTCGCCGTTTTTTCGATGAGCCGACTATGCCACAACAACAGGAGCGTCAGGCGCTGGGTTCGGGAGTGATTGTCAATGCTGACAAAGGATACATTCTGACCAATAATCATGTAGTAGAAAATGCTGACGAAATTACAGTGACACTGGAGGATAAACGTCATTTTGAGGCAAAAGTGATCGGCACCGACCCCGGTGCCGACCTGGCAGTCATCCAAATCAAGGCCAAAAACCTGAGCATGTTGACTATGGCCGATTCTGATACGTTGGAAGTCGGCGATTTTGTTGTCGCGATAGGCAATCCCTTCGGCCTGGAACAAACTGTGACATCCGGTATCGTCAGCGCGTTAGGTCGTTCGGGTCTGGGTATTGAGGGTTATGAAAACTTTATTCAAACCGATGCCTCCATAAATCCGGGAAATTCCGGTGGGGCGTTGGTCGATCTCGATGGTAAACTGGTGGGGATCAACACCGCCATCGTGGGCCCCAGTGGTGGTAACGTAGGTATCGGTTTCGCAATTCCCAGCAATATGGCACGCAGTATTATGACTCAGCTGATCGAGTATGGTGAGGTGCGCCGAGGACAATTAGGCGTGATGATTCAGGATGTAACACCTGAACTGGCTGAGGCGCTGCGTATCAAACACCATACTGGCGCGGTCATTGCCAAAGTGGTCAAGGATTCCGCTGCCGATAAAGCAGGGCTGAAAGTGGGTGATGTAGTGACAGCCATCAACGGTAAGGACGTACATACCGCATCACAATTGAGAAATGCCGTGGGCACGCTGCGGGTGGGTGACAAAGTGACATTAAAAATCATCCGTGATGGCCGCAAGCATAAAATAGACGCCCGGATTGCCAAACCTAAAAAGACAACCGCAGTAGCCGCCGGCCTTCCCGAGCAACTTTCTGGTGCCACGCTTGGCTCGATCGAACCAACTCATCGCCAGGCAGGGAAAACTGACGGCGTGGAAGTGATCGATATAGAGCGCGGCAGCGCGGCGGCCATGGCAGGGTTGCGCAAAGGTGACATCATCGTCTCGATTAATCGCCAGCCAGTGAAGAGTATCGAGGATGTGAAACGCGCTGCCAAAAACAGCGAGCGTGGTATTTTGCTCAATATACTCCGTGGTGATGGCGCGCTGTTTTTAATCATACGCTAACGGTAAAAACGGAGTGCATGGTGGTGGATCCCCGCTGTGCCTCATCCTATTAACCAGACCCGAGCACACACAGTGTAGAAAAAAAGTAACCAAACGGCAGGAGAACAGTGCATGAAACCCGAATCAACTTTTTTTAAACAAAGCGTTCAATCTCTTATGTGTTCTCGTTTTCTTTCCGGCCTGGACGAGACTGTTGTCGAAGAAATCGTCACACGTTGCCGCCGCGAAACCTGGAAGCGCCATCGCCAACTTCCATTAGAGGAGACCTGGCAGCGTTTCCATATTCTACTATCGGGTCGGGTGCGACTAAGCCGCAGCAACCCGGAAACTGGTCGTATGATTACCTTGTTTCTAATCGGCCCCGGTGAGCCGTTTTGCCTTTTCAGTCTGCTCGATGGCAAACCGCACGATATCTTGCTCGAAACCCTGGACGATGTCTCTCTTGTCAGCCTGCCAATGGAGGAAGCCCGCCAATGGCTTTACGATCACCCGGAATTCAATCGCACCCTGCTACCTTATCTCGGCGAACAAATGTGCATTCTGGCCAGACTCGCCGCCGACCTCGCGCTACATGATACTGAAACCCGTCTGGCACGCCTAATTCTGCGTCATGTGGATGCGTCTGAACAGCAGCAGCAACACGTCACACCGAACCTGATCAATGATCTCTCGCACGAGTCCCTGGCTGAGATGATTGGCAGCGTGCGTGTTGTGGTCAATCGCCAATTGCAGCAGTGGAAACAAGCGGGAATCGTCGATATCCACCGTGGCCACCTGGAAGTGGAGGCATTGCAAGAACTGGCGAAATGTGCCGAAGAAATTCCTCTTCAATAAAGGACAGATTCGCTACCTGTGTAACCTAGGTAGCGGAAAAAAGTTTTACAATATGAGATTCTCCTTTTTTGCCAAAGAAACCTTAAAGTTGAACCCGAAATCAAAGGAGGAAAAACGATGTCTGAACAAGCGATAAACAAAACCACTTCACCTGAAAATGTTGGAATATTACAGCAGCGAGAAGGTCGCTCTCTAAGTCCATTTGCTGAAATGGATCGTCTGTTTGAGGGGTTTTTTCCAAGCGGCTGGATACGCCCATTGCAGCACGTGTGGCCTGAGTTGGCAGCACCATTTGCAGGGCGTGCACCAAAGGTCGATATCTTGGAACGCGATGAGGAGATTGTCGTGCGTGCAGAATTGCCCGGCGTCGACAAAAATAAATTGGATGTCTCGCTAACCGACGACAGCGTGACAATCAAAGCAACCATGAAACAGGAAAATGAGGAAGAGATAGGTGATTACCACCACCGTGAAATTTCACAGGGGTCTTTTTCCCGCAGAGTTACACTACCGATCGTAGTTCAGAGCGATAAGGCTCACGCCGCTTTCAAAAATGGTGTGTTGACGTTGACCTTGCCCAAAGCGGCACCGGCTAAGCGCCATAACATCAAAGTGGAGTAAGTCTAGCAAAAAGTGCCCATGGTGGGCATGAGAATGTTGTCGTACACGATAGAGAAAAGCAACCCTAATTTCGGAGGTGATCATGTCTACACTTGAAGAAATACGTGGTGGCATCAATCGTTTTTGGGATTCGTTGGCTGAGGGCTGGCGTCATCTCGTCTCCCGTACCTCAGACGCCCTGACTTACTTTCATCCAGTAAAGTCTAAGGATAATGAGGATGTGGCTGCATCGATCAGAGGCAGTGAGTGGGGTTTGCTAGCCGCTGATCTTTATGATGATAATGAGACGGTGGTAATACGACTGGAAGCCCCAGGCATGAAGCAAGGCGATTTCGATATTTATATTAGTGACAACGTGCTGATAGTCCGCGGTGAGAAACATTATCAGCAGACGCGTAACGAAAGGCACTATCAGATCTCGGAGTGCGCCTATGGCGCCTTCGAACGGGCGATTCCGTTGCCGAGCAATGTT
>VAPK010671256.1_pt1 | contig 14298 bp, 17 predicted proteins | sample 3395031 | NCBI WGS metagenome assembly VAPK01 (sample SAMN08290443, study PRJNA428436) | hydrothermal vent metagenome | isolation source: Deep-sea hydrothermal vent chimney 1 | place: Pacific Ocean: Juan De Fuca Ridge | reverse complement strand
TCGCTGCCGTACTCCGCAACGAGGTCGTGATACTTCTGGTTGGACAGTGCCTTGATTGGTGTGGTGTAGAACACTCGCCGATCCGCTTGGAGGGCTTGATCTACCGCGTAGGACGCAATCAGTGTTTTGCCAGCGCCTGTTGGTGCGGCGACGATCACATTGTGGCCAGCGTCAAGGGCATCAAAAGATTCGATCTGGAAGCGGTCAGGGACGAAACCCAGCCGCTCAAGAAACTCTTCTCTCTCCCCCATCGCCACCTAGGTGGCCTTGTTTTGGCGCCGCTTGGTCATCTGGCCACCGATGATCATGGAGATCTCATAGAACAAATACATGGGGACGGACACGACCATCAGGGTGATCGGGTCGCCGGTTGGGGTGATGACGGCCCCCAGGATGACAACGGCGACCACGGCAATGCGCCGATTCTTTCGCAGGGTCTCGGTCTTGAGCACACCAACGAGTTGGAGGAAGACAAGGATCACCGGGAGTTCAAAGGCCAGGCCGAAAGCCAGCAGCATCTTCACCAGGAAACCAAGGTAGGCCTTGGCCTCAAAGAATGGCTCGAAACGGTCACCACCGATGCCAATGAGAACTTCCAGCGCCCGGGGCATGAAGAGGTAGGCCACAGACATACCAGCGGCCAACAAGACCACTGAGACAATCACGAACGGGTACAGGAGCTTTTTCTCGCTGGGGTACAAACCAGGGAGGACAAACTTGCCGAGCTGGTAGAGGATGACGGGCAAGGCCAAGATGAGGCCGCCGTAGCCAGCAAGCGTCATCTTGACGCTGAATGGATCGAGGGCACCGGTAGCAATGAACTTGCAATCGTTCTCGGCCCGAATAGCGCAATAGGGTTCGGACAGGAAGTCGAAAATCGTGTTGTGAAAGATGAAGACGGCGATGGCGCCGACCAGGACAGCAGCTACGGAACGGATAATGCGAGTTCGTAGCTCGTTCAAGTGCTCCATGAGGGTCATCTGTCCCTCGGTCAGCCCTTGGGTTGCGGAGCCCCCATCAGACGGTGTCACGAAGCCTCCCCGGGGTCGAGTTCGTCATCAACTACTTCCTTAGCCGCCAGTGCAGGATCAGGATCAACCGTGACAGCGTCATCGTTGGTGTCCCCAGCCGATGATGCCTCAGGCCCCTCGGTTGCAGGTTCAGCTCCCATAGCTGCCTCGGCGCGCTGGCCCGCTCGTGACGGATCCGAGCGCCTTCGTTCCATGGTCTCCTCGGCCTTGGACTCGAACTTGGCTTGCTGCTCGGCCGCCGCCTTCTTGCCCATCGCCTCTTCTTCGGCCTGTATTTCGGCCGTGTCCATCCGCCCCTCAAGCTCTTCGCGCGACGTCGGGTTCTTCGGAACGTCGCTGGTGTCTTCCATCCAGTTCACCGGGTTGACCTCATCGACCCCTGACATGAACTCGTCGCGAATTGATTGGGTCATTGATCGAAGCTGGGCGGCCTGCTTGCCCAGCTTGCGAAGCACAGAGGGGAGTTGCTCTGGCCCAACAATGACCAAGGCGATGAGGGCAATCACCAGAACCTCTTGCCCACCGATATTGAACATCAGGACAGGTTAGCGAACGCGAGACGACCGCCGGTCATCCGGCGGTCGTCATCATCGATTTTGTTTCTCGCGTCCTAGTTGGAGAACTCCGCCATTGCCTGCTCAAGCGCACTGTCGTCATGTAGAAGATCATGGAAGTCCAAGAGATCATCATGACAAATTGGTTCCCCGGTTCGGGGCTCGGCCAGCTCGGCTGGTAGATGCCAGGTCGTGAACGAAACACCGCTGGCTACCAGCAGATCAATCGTCCTCGTTTCTGCACCCTTCACCACGATCATCTCGCAGTGCGGACAACGGAACGAATACGTTCCCTCATTGTTGTCATCGCAGATTCGTACCTGCACATCATGTGTTGTCAGCTCTACGTCACCGCAGTCTGCACAACTTGCTCGAATTGTTGCCATAAGTTGGTGACTCCTCCTACCCACTGCTCGCTACCTGCAAGTAGATTCGGCAGGGGGGAGGCACCTCTTAAGGGAATGGGCAAGAGAACCTTCCTCCTGCCCGGACGAAGATTGTGCTCGTCTTTGGGGTGTGAGTGGTGGATAGGGGCGCCATGATGGTCCTCTGTGCGACCAAGACTGCCTTCATTACTGCGATCTCCCATCGGATTTGCTCATCGAGGAGCCAAGGCCCACGCTCCGGAGAACACCATTCCGGCCTTTTTGTTGGCCAAGAAATTAGGTGCGTCTGGCCTAGAGAGCGATGTCTGGATTACCAGTGATGGGCACCCAGTTCTCGATCATGACGGCAAGGTTGGCCGTTTGGGACACAAGGCGATCAGGAACGTGACCCGCCAAGAGCTACCCGATCACATCCCAACCGTGGAAGAGTTCTACGCCGAATGCGGCACAGATTTCGAGTTCTCATTGGACATCAAGGACCCGGCCGCCTTTGACGCAACAATTGCTTGTGCCCGCAACGCCGGAAGCGGGGTTGAAGAGCGACTCTGGATCTGCCACTACGACCTAGAAACTCTCTTGCCGTGGCGTTCCAGGACCACGGCGCGCCTGGTCGACTCGACCCGGCTCCGGCACCTCAAGGAAGGCCCGGAACAGCGAGCCAACCGACTACGAAACGAAGGCATTGATGCGGTGAACCTCCGCAACTCAGACTGGAGTGGCGGTCTGATCAGCACCTTCCACCGATTCGGCCGATACGCCTTTGCCTGGGACCTGCAACACCAGCGTGAGCTGCTGGCCATGCTCGACTCTGGTATCGATGGTGTGTTCAGCGATCATGTTGACCGCATGACCGACGCCATATCTGTCTTTGACTGGACCAAGGACGACAACGTGACTGGGCCAGATCGTGACTAAGCACGCTTCTTCCCGGAGCGGAGGCTCTTGGTGGAAAACGTGGGGGCTTCGAGTTGGCCTCCTGCTTATCACCGCCGCAGTGGTGCTGCTGGCCACCACCTCGTCGGGTGAGCGAACCCCATCAGTGTCCCGCGGCGCTGACGCTGCGGCCTCCCAAGACTCCCCAAAAGGCCAAGCGGGAACCGGCGAAGCAGAAGTCAGCCTGCCAACCTTCAACTCAGGTGAAGCCAATGACAGCGATGGTTCCCCCAGGGAGACTCCCGGCCCGACTGAACCCTCCGAGCCTGGGCCAGACAAATTCGAACCCTTCACCGATCTGCCCCAGATAGATGTCGCCCTTCTCCCGTCCCAGGCCTGGGACACACTGGACCTCATCTCCCAATCTGGGCCCTATCCATTCTCCAAGGATGATTCAGTCTTCCAGAATCGAGAAGGAATCCTTCCCGACCAGCAGCGGGGCTACTACCGGGAGTACACGGTCATCACTCCCGGTGCAGACAACCGCGGCGCAAGGCGGATTGTGGCTGGTGAGGCTGGCGAATTGTTCTATACCGACGACCACTACAGCTCCTTCTCCGAGATCGGATTCTCGTGACCTCTCCCCCAGTTCCAGATCCCAAGCGGCCCCCATCCTTACCCTCGCTCCTAGCCCTCACCAGTGGCCGTGTTGCCCCCGGAATCTGGCGAGTCGGGACCATTCCAACCGATGCCGTTGAGCAAGCCAACGATGTTGGCTGGCAGCCACTGGAGCTTGACCTTAGCCAGCCGCTGGACAAGCAGTCCCTCCTAACCCGGTTGGCCGACGCAGCGAGCTTTCCTGACTATTTTGGACATAACTGGGATGCCGCCTCCGATTGTTTGCAGGACCTGGAATGGCTCCCGGCCCCGGGATACCTCCTGAGCATTCATGGCGCTGAGCAGTTCCGCCATCGTCACCATGACCTGGATGCGGTTCTAGTAGACGTCCTGCTTGAGACTATTGACTACTGGACGGCCGAAGGTGTCCCGTTCCATGTCCTATGGGAAAATCCCAACCCAACTTCGCAGCATCCTGACCGTTTCAATTTTGTTCCTGGGCCCCGGACCGACATTGCTAGTGTGAGCCCGTGGCCGACACCCAATACCTGAAACGCATCCTCACCTCACGCGTCTATGACATTGTTGAAGAGACGCCCCTTGAGGAGGCCCCAGGCCTCTCCGCGCGTCTGGACAACAAGATCCTCCTCAAGCGTGAAGACCTGTTGCCGGTCTTTTCCTTCAAGCTTCGCGGCGCGTACAACAAGATGGCAAAGCTCAGCCCAGAAGAACTTACACAGGGTGTGATCTCTTCATCGGCTGGCAACCATGCCCAAGGTGTCGCCATGTCCGCCCAGGTGCTCGGTACCAACGCCACCATCGTGATGCCTCGAACAACACCCGAGCTCAAGGTGCAAGCGGTGAAAGCGCGTGGCGCAGAAGTCATCTTGTACGGGGAGTCATACAGCGACTCATATCTGCACGCACGGCAAATCATGCAGGAGCGTGCTCTCACCTTCATCCATCCTTTTGATGACCCAGATGTAATCGCGGGGCAGGGAACCATCGGCCTCGAGATACTTCGTCAATACACCACCGACATCCACGCGGTCTTTGTTCCCATCGGCGGCGGTGGCCTCATCTCCGGTATCGCCGCCTACATCAAGGAACTCAAACCCGAAACCAAAATCATTGGTGTACAAACCACGAACTCTGACGCGATGGCCCGCTCGATCAAGGCTGGTCGTCGAATCGAGCTGGACCATGTTGGACTGTTCTGTGACGGAACGGCGGTCCGACTCGTTGGTGAGGAAACATTCCGCCTTGTCCAAGAGCTGGTTGATGACATCATTCTGGTTGACACCGATGCAGTTTGTGCCGCCATCAAGGACGTATTTGGTGACACAAGAAGCTTGCTGGAACCGTCCGGAGCCTTGGCCCTTGCTGGCCTCAAGCAGTATGTCGATCTAAACAATGTGCATGAGGAAACCCTGATTGCGGTGGCCACCGGCGCCAACATGAACTTTGACCGGATGCGATTCGTGGCTGAGCGGGCCGAGGTCGGGGAAGAACGCGAAGCGGTATTGGCGGTGACCATCCCCGAACAGCACGGGAGTTTCCGCCGTTTCTGTGAAATACTGGGCCATGACCGCTCGGTAACGGAGTTCAACTACCGAATCGCCGACTCCGAAATTGCCTACGTATTTGTTGGTGTCCAGGTCCAGGACCGGACAGAAGCCCATCAGGTTGCGCAAGGTTTTGAGGAGGCCGGGTTCGCCACTCTGGATCTCACTGATGATGAGCTGGCAAAGCTTCATCTGCGTCACCTCGTTGGTGGCCATTCACCCTTAGCCAAGGATGAGCGCCTCTACCGGTTTGAGTTCCCAGAAAGCCCGGGGGCCCTCACCCGCTTCCTCACCGCTATGCGACCGGATTGGAACATCTCACTCTTCCACTACCGAAACCATGGAGCAGACTACGGGCGGGTACTTTGCGGGATCCAGGTGCCCGAATCCGATGACGGGGCGTTTGAAACGTTCTTAGAAGCCCTCGGCTATGTCTATGTCGAGGAAACGGCCAATCCGGCCTACCACTTGTTCCTCGGCTAGCCCCTGCGGTCCACTAGATCGCGTCAAGTCGGTCCAGGGGCCAATAGATGACAAAAGCGCGGCCGACAATGGTGTCGGTGTCGATCGGTCCAAAGATACGCGAATCACCGGAGTCGTCACGGTTGTCGCCCATCACAAAGACGGTGCCCTCTGGAATGGTGATTGGCTGGAAGTCCAAGATGGTGTCGGCCGGGTCCAGGTAGGGCTCAGCCACCCGTTGGCCGTTCACGTAGACCGCATTGTCTCGACCCTCGATTGTCTCGCCGGCCAAACCAATAACTCGCTTGATCAGGTGGGCCTCGCCTGCCGGTATTCCCGGAGGAGTTGTGAAGACAATGACATCACCGCGCTCCACGTCATGAAGGTGATAGCTGACGCGGTTAACCATGACCCGGTCTTGGACTTGCAGTGTGGCCTCCATTGACTCAGACGGAATCTTGAATGCCTGAAACAGGAAGGCTCGCAGAAGCATGGCCACCACAACTGCGCCAACCAGGACCATGACCCATTCGAGCAGGCTCCGGACCAGGGAGGTTTCCTCGTCGCCCGCATCCCCGTCACTGGCATCCCCGTCGCTGGCATCCCCGTCACTGGCATCCCCGTCATTGAACGGAGGACTCTGTACTCCGGAGGAGGATTCGGAGCCGGACCCGAACAAGTCCCCCGACTCTTCTTGAGCCGGGCTTGGCGAAACACGATCGACTGACGTCTCAGGATCGGTCGGGGTCTTGGCTTCTGCTACGGTTCCTGCCTCCGACGAAGCCGACTGAACGGGAACGGCTACCACAGAAGATGTCGAGGTTTCTGCAGCCTTGCTGGTTTCGTGCTCCTTGCGTTCCAGAAATTGGCGTTCGGCAGTCGCCAGGTCTTCGTCGGTGAGAAAGATGATTCCACTATCCAGCGGAACCGCGGTGCTCTCCCCGTCCTCAGGATCCACGACTACAGAGACTCAAACCGGTCGAAGGGCCAAAAGATCACGAACGCTCGACCAGTAATGCTGTCGACGGGAATGGCACCAAAAACCCGAGAATCAGTGGAATCATCTCGATTGTCTCCCATCACGAAAACATGGCCAGCAGGGACCGTGATTGGACCGAACTCAAAGATCGTGTCCGCAGGATCAATGTAGGACTCGGCCACCCGCTGGCCGTCAACGTAGACCGCGTTGTCGCGCCCTTCGATAGTTTCGCCCTCAAGAGCCATCACGCGCTTGATGAGGTCGGGGATGTCAGAAGAGAGGCTCTCCGGCTTGCTGAAGACAATCACATCACCCCGGTTCACGTCATGAAGGCGATAGCTCAGCCGGTTCACCATGACCCGGTCATCAACCTCGAGCGTGCCTTCCATTGATTCTGATGGGATGAAGAAGGCCTGAAAGAGAAAGGCTCGAAACACCATCGCAACTACAACCGCTCCAACAAGAACGACCAGCCACTCCATCAATCCCTTCAGGGCCGAGCTCTGCTCCTCATCGTCAAAACGATCGTCGTCGTCCCCAATACCTTCATCCACTGCTGTCCCCACGCTCAAACTCTCATCTTCGGACGTAAGCACACGTACTCCATCGGCATCTGAGTCATGGTCATGACCCATCGGTACAGCAGGCTTCTCTGGATACAAGCATCGAGGCCCGAGACTAGCACCCTGCTATCGGTATCTGGCCAGTACACGAGCCGCAGCCTTCGAACGGATCTGGCTGTAGCCACTCAAATCTGTGGCCTCCACCACCTCTGCCGCCGGGCCGAGGCGAAGCAAGAGCCGTTCTAACCAAGGCAAGGCCGTGATGACCATTCGGATGGTCAGTCCTTCTTCTGAATCTTCCATGACCTCACATGGATAGGCCTCTACCACCCAGCGGGCCTCGGGCTGTAGCCGAAGAACGATCGCTGGGTCACCTTGATTGGGTCGGAAGGTCGAGTCAGATCCCCAGTCCGGCGGCGGCTGGTGCTTACTTAGGTGGCCGGTTGGCTCGACGGACTCAATACGGTCAACTCGAAATACTCGCTCGTCCTCGGCCTGGTGGCACCATGCTTCGACATACCAGGCACCCTCAGTCGACCGGACTCGCCACGGGGCGATCAATCGTCTGCTGTGCTCGTCTCGTCCATAGGAGTAGTAGTCAATCTCGACCTCAGTTGACTCCTGCGCCGCCTGGCGAAGCTGTTGCAACAGACCGGCCTCGGCCGTACCAAGCTCGACATCAACCACCTCGTCGTGGGCTACTCCCAAGGTTGCCGCCAGCTTGGCCAAGGCACGGGCTAACGGACCATCGGGCTCACTGCCAGGCATCGACAGGAGGCCATCGCTGGAGGCCAACAAAGCCAATCCTTGGGCCGGGCTGAGTCGCAAGGGCCGAGCAAAGAAGTCGGCATAGTGAATCCAAACCTTGCCTTCTTCCAGGACTACTTCGACCAGAGCATCGGGGGTGTATGGAGGTAGCCCAATCATCCAGACAATGTTGAGATCCTCGATCAGGTCTTCTTCGCTCAGACCAAACCTGGCAGCAACGGAGGCAATCTCAATCCCGGGGTTAGCAACGATCCAGGGCACGATGGCCAGGAGTCGCCGGAGTCGCTCTCCGGCGGTCTTTGGCTTGCTCATTGGACCGCCGCCGAGCCGGTTTCGGCCTCAACTTGGGCACTAAGCCATTGCATGGTTCGCCGACGAATGTCTTGTGGTTCAAGGATCTCCGCGTGTTCCAAGAAACCGAAGACAAATGATCGAAAGGCATGCTCATTGATAACCGGCACGGTGAAGATGACTCCACTCGGGGTTTCTTCCCGCTCAATATCGGGAGCAAACTGCTGGGCCGCACTCGGGGCAAGCCGGGAGTCAACCAGCAGCCGCACCATGGTTGGAGTGTCATCTCCCATTTCCCATGCTTGGCGTCGACGACCAACTGGATCCTGAGCCGACCGCTCCCGCACCTTGGCGTCTGACCTGGCTGTTACAACGTCACCGTCGATTCGGTCCAGCCGATACTGGCGTTCGGCCTCACGAAGCCTGTCCCACCCAGTCAGGTACCAGCGGCCACGAAGGAAGTCCAGACGCCAGGGTTCGACAACCCGAGTTGCGCCGCGGTAGTCGAACTGGACTGCTTCTTTCGACGTGATTCCGGCGAACAACGGGGTCAAGTTCGGGTCGGCTGGGATACTGGCGATGGCCTGGGCTGTCGGCCCCGGTGCAGGCATGTCGGATCCTCCCAGCTTCCAGAGGGCTTCCTGCTCGCCAAATCCGTCCAGGCGAACCGCCATCGATGCTAGGTGAAGGGCTGCCAGCTCTTCGGAGTCCAAACCTGGGTCGGGCAGATAGTACTCATCAGGGTGGATGCGGTAGCCGTCGATCGGAGGGTCTGTTGCTGGTACTCGCTCAACCCGAACCGGAATGCCAAGTTCTCGCAAGTCATCCTTGTCACGCTCAAATGCTCGACGGAATGACGGGCCAGCAGGGGGATAACCTTCCACCATCTGACGCAAGTCCTCAGCGGTGAGTGGACGCGAGGTGTCCAACAAGACCGCGGTCAAGTTGAGGAGTCGCTCCAACTTGCTCATGCCTACAAGCTCGCAATCAGCTGAGCGACACGCTCGTCTTCGTAGCGAAACGGGTCCTTACACAGGACTGTGCGCTGAGCCTGATCATTGAGCTTGAGATGGACCCAGTCAACGGTGTAGTCACGTTTGCGCTGCTTGGCTTGACGAACAAAGTCGCCACGCAATTTGGCCCGAGTGGTTTGTGGTGGCGTGTCGATGGCTTCGGTCATCTCCGAGTCAAGCAGCGTTCGCTCAACCAATCCACGTTCCTGGGCCCGGTAGAACAAGCCTCGATCACGACGGATTTCGTGATATTGCAGGTCAACCAACTGGACTCTTGCGTCGTCAAGGGGCAAGTCATGGCGTGCCCGGAAGGCTTCAATGAGATTGTATTTCATGACCCAGTCCAGCTCTCGATCCAACTTGAACGGATCGGACTCCAGATGAGTCATCACGTACTCCCACATCTCGAGGGCCTTCATCTCATCATCAGGTAACCCCTTGCTGCTGGCATAGCGCAGAGCACGGTTCAGGTACTCACTCTGGATCTCAAAGGCTGAAGCCTCGCGTCCATTGGTCAAGCGAACTTTGCGGTTCAAGGTCAGGTCATGGCTGATTTCTCGGATCGCCCGCACAGGGTTCTCCAGCGTCATGTCACGAAGAATGGTTGAGGGATCTTCGACCATGCGCAAAATGATGGCCATGGCGCCGACCTTTAGGTAGGTCGTGTACTCGCTCATGTTGGAATCGCCAACAATCACGTGAAGCCGTCGAAAGTGCTCGGCGTCGGCATGAGGCTCATCGCGGGTATTAATGATTGGGCGGCTACGGGTGGTGGCGGAGGAGACGCCTTCCCAGATGTGTTCAGCACGCTGGCTGACCACGAACTGGGCGCCACGGGCCGTCTGTAGAACCTTGCCCGCTCCGGCATAGATCTGGCGACTCACCAGGAAGGGGATGAGGACTTCGTTGTAGTGGCTCAGGTCATCGTCGCGGGTGGTGAGGTAATTCTCGTGACATCCATAGGAGTTGCCAGCTGAGTCAGTGTTGTTCTTAAACAAGTGGATCGTGCCGCGAATACCCTCGTCTTTCAACCGATCTTCGGCGGAATCTATCAGCTGCTCCAGGATGCGTTCGCCAGCCTTGTCGTGGATTACCACCTGTCCAACGGAGTCACATTCAGCCGTGGCGTACTCGGGGTGGGAACCAACATCAAGATAGAGGCGAGCTCCATTGACCAAGAATACATTGGAGGACCGTCCCCAGGACACGACCCTGCGAAACAGATAGCGAGCAACCTCGTCTGGACTTAAGCGGCGCTGGCCGCGAAGGGTGCAGGTCACGCCATATTCGGTCTCGATCCCGTAAATCCGGCGCTGGTACACGAGGATAAGTTAGCTGCTGGAGGAGCTAAGGGCGTCATCAACCACATCGTTGTCCAGCCGGCGAAAACAACGACCGGTGTGCAGCCTGTCCAAGACCGCGACCTCAAGCTCATCGGCTGTCAACTGGCGATCTGGCCCAGCCAGCGACGTCGCTGCCAGCCGTAGGGCGCCAGCCATGTCCAGACTGCCTAGGTCGGCTTCAGCCAAGCGTTCTCGGATAGCGTCAGCTTCGCCACCAAGGGCGACAAAGCCTTCTTCGTCGGTAACCGATCCGTCATAGCGAATGTGGAAAAGGCGGTCCCCGGACGGTTCAAAGCCAACGGCTACCACCAGAAGTTCCACTTCCAGTGGCTTCATCTCGTGGGTGAATATCTGACCAAGCATCTGGGCGTACTGATTAGCCAACGCCTGAGAATCGACGTCGTCGCGGCTGTAGGTAAAGCCCTTCATGTCGGCGTGGCGGATACCAGCCATCCGCAATTGGTCATATTCGTTGTACTTGCCAACACCGCCAAAGGCGATGCGGTCATAGATCTCGGAGATCTTTCGCAGGTTCCGGGATGGGTTCTCCGCACAGATCAAGATGCCGTCTGTGAACTCAACCGCTACCAAGCTTCGACCTCTGGCTATTCCCTTTTGAGCATAGTCAGCCCGGTCCTTCATGACCTGCTCGGGGGCTACATAGAAAGGCATGCTCATGCGGTCATCTCCTCATCATCTGTTCCTCGACCAGCCACAAGTTCAGTCATGACCAGCTCAAACCGTTCCCTGATCTCTTCTTCGTCGACCCGCTGATACCCATCACTACTGATGGTGGCCACGATCGGATAGATGCCCCGCATGCTGTCTGGCCCGCCGGTGGCTGAGTCTTCGTCGGCCGCCGTGAACAGCGCCTTGATGAGCAACTGGACGGTTTGACCTTGATCAAGTCGGCCGCCGCGACCAAGCTTGATCACGGTCTTGGCGTGCAAGCTACCCGAGCCTGAAGCAACGTACTCGTCCTCTTCGTAGCGGCCGCCGGTCACGTCATAAGCAAAGAGGCGGCCCCGGTTGCGGCGCTGGTCCCAGCCTGCAAACAAGGGGACAACAGCCATTCCCTGCATGGCGGCGGGGAGATGATTTCGTACCATCTGCGAAAGTTGATTGGCCTTGCCCTCAATGGATAAGGAGTGGCCCTCGACCTTTTCGTAGTGCTCCAACTGAAGCTGGAAAATCTTGACCATCTCAAGAGCGGGGCCTGCTGCCCCAGCGATGGCAACACCGGACCACTTGTCGGCGGGAAACACCTTCTCCATCGTTCGATGAGCAATCAGGTTGCCTGACGTTGCTCGGCGATCGCCTGCGATCACAACACCACTGTCATAGCGACAAGCAACAACGGTTGTGCCATGGGTAATCTGCAGTTCGGAGCTGCTGATTCCGGCCACGGCATTGTTGATGGCGTGGCCTGGATCCATGCCAAGCTTGGTAAGCAGATTGGTGAAGCTTGGGCCTGGATCGTCGGTCGTGCTGAACAAGGGTAAGGTCACCCGATAAATCTAGCGCCATCGGAACACTCCGGGGGCCAAACGCCGCACATGCTGCCCATGATCGACGACTCAAACTCCCTCCAGAAGAATACCCTTCGACTATTCGGCCTTGCAGGCCTACTTCTGGCCGTCACCATCGTCGCGGGCAAGCTCAGCCTGACTGACGCGGTCAAATCGGTCGATGTCCGCCTCTTCGACGCCATAGTTCCCCGACTCCAAGCCATCCCGGGCTTGAGCAGGTTCTGTGAGCGGGCCACGCTGCTTGGCGCAATACCAATCAGCTACGCCATGATCACAATTGGCGGCCTGATTGTGGCCTTTCAACGTCGACGGTTTGGTGTTGCCGGTCTCATGGTCGCCTCGATACTTGGAGCCCACCTCTTCCAACGAATCGTCATCCGGCTTGTTGATGGCACCATTCCGGAGGGGCCAGAGGTAATTGGCAGTGCTGGCCCATACTTCTCCGGCGGAACTGAGCGAGTCATCGTGGTTTTTGGTGTTCTGGCCAGTGTCATGGCTCCCCGACTCAATTGGAGTTCCTCCACAGTCTTCGCTATCGCCACCAGCAGCGGTGTCTTCGAGGCAATGACCCGCCTGGTTCTTGGCCGCCACTGGCCGTTTGATTTGCTTGCGTCCTTTCCCATTGGTCTCGCTATTGTCGGGTTCTTTCGGCTCTCGCTTGGGATCGTGGAAGACTTGACCGAGCCACCGGCCCACCGTCCATCGTGACCTCGACTTTCCGTCTCGCCCATGTTTAGGAGCATTCATGGCCAGCTACGTAACTATCGAAGAGATACAGACCGCTCGCCAGGAATTGGAGTCGGTCATTGACGGCTATGTGGAACCAGTGGCCTTCGCCGTTGGAATCGCAACCCTTGGACCCAGCGGAGCGGTACTCGATGTCTCCTATCCCGTGGTCAATAGTGGTAGCCACTCGTTCCCGGGGGCTGCACTGGCGACAGTCTTGTCCCATTCGGGAAGCACCGCATCGTTCCGCTTGACTCCCGAGCAGCTTCAGGCCGCCATCGATCTGGTGGCTCCCGCCGAGGCAGTCGCCATCCCTCATCCAAACCTGGCGGCCTGGCGGACCTTGCTCGAGGTCGCAGCTGTTCCCGCATTCGGAGGCAAGCGTCAGCTCGTTGCCGCCTTCATTAGTGACTTCGCTGACGGTCCAACGAATGCCATCGATGGTTACCTTCGTCTCCACCTCCTATCCCATCGATCCGTCCAGCCTCTCGGGCTGAATATGGAGGGCATATTCGGTGTGCTCAGCAATGTGGTGTGGACCAACCTCGGACCATTTGAGGTTGAGGGATTCGAGGCAGTCCGACTCGGACTGAAGGCCCAAGGCCACCAGGTTCTGGTTCATCTGATCGACAAGTTCCCTCGCATGCTGGACTATGTGGTCCCCACTGGCGTTCGCATCGCCGATGCCAACCGGGTGCGGCTCGGGGCCCACCTGGCCGAAGGCACGACGGTCATGCATGAAGGCTTCTGCAACTTCAATGCGGGCACGCTTGGTGCGTCCATGGTTGAAGGACGAATCTCGGCCGGTGTCCTGGTCGGAAACGGCTCAGACGTTGGCGGTGGAGCCTCGATCATGGGCACCCTGTCCGGTGGCGGTCAAGAGTCGATTCGTCTGGGTGAAGACTGCTTGCTTGGTGCCAACTCGGGTCTTGGTATCTCCTTGGGTGATCGGTGCATCATCGAAGCCGGGCTGTACCTGACCGCCGGGACCTTGGTCCAGCTTCCTGACGAGAGCATCGTGGCTGCTCGTGACATTTCCGGAGCCGATGGGCTCTTGTTCCGGCGCCACTCACAAACCGGTGCAGTCCAGGCACTCGCACGGGACAAGGCCAGCTGGAAGGGCCTCAACGAAGACCTCCACGCCAACTAACCCCCCACCCCGACTAACGCAGAAGCCCCAACCCCGAACTGGCACCGGGGGTTAGGGCGGAGGGTTGGGGGAAGCCGCTGTGTAACAGGCCGTAGCCAACAAGGATGACCGCGGCACCCATGCCACTCGCTAGGACAGCCTGACCGATCCCCTGCCGAAATTGCCAGCCGTAGGCCAGCGCCATCGATGCGACGACAAGGCTGAACACGGCGGTACCGCCCTCCAGGCCGTTGGTGGCCCAGGTACTGCCAACAATGAGTCCGCCGACCACGCCAACCCAACCGAGTTCTAACTCCACCGTTCGCAAGGCTCCAATCACGGCGCTGGCAACGATGACGAAGCCGAGGTACCAGATGTAGTGGCCGACGACCTCGTCCCACAGGTGCACCAGGTTCGTCGCCGAACCCGAGTCCATATTGCTGATCGAATTGGCCGACAGGTGTATGC
>VAPK011133621.1_pt1 | contig 14302 bp, 18 predicted proteins | sample 3395031 | NCBI WGS metagenome assembly VAPK01 (sample SAMN08290443, study PRJNA428436) | hydrothermal vent metagenome | isolation source: Deep-sea hydrothermal vent chimney 1 | place: Pacific Ocean: Juan De Fuca Ridge | reverse complement strand
CCCATCATGTTGCTGCGCTGCATTGGCAATCAAACACCCTGTCGCGCTGCCATAGAGCTGGCCAGCTTGAATGAGTTTGACATCATTGGGCAGGGCGGGTTTGAGCGGAAAATGGCTATTGGATGGGGGCATAAAACTGTATTATTAAATCGTAAGGCGGCTATTTTCACATAAATAGACAGGCAAAGGCTAATCCTAATATAATCATGAGGAGTTTAGAGAAGCGTAACGGAGAACAAAATGGCAAAACGAACTGAAAACGTAATGTTGCTGAAAATTATTGGTGTGTGTGAATTAATAGCGGCTGTCGTGATGTATCTCTATTCACCACCGATGATCGGCATTATTGGTGGCTTAGTATTAGTCGGGTTGGCTGTGAATAGTTTTTATCAAGCGCATAAATGCTATCGCCGTGAATATTCTCCTAAAAAGAAAGAGTTTCCGGGTAAGAAGTAAGCTGTATGGGCGGTTTGTACGCTAAGTATTTTTCGATAGGGCAAGGCAAAAAAAGTCGAAAAAGCACAGTTTACAATTGTAAATGAGCATTTTGAGGCTTTTTTTAACGCGGCCCTGGCGGAAAAGGCGACGTGTACAAATGTGCCATTATGTTTGACTATGCCGCCTTTTTAAAAGGCCTAACAGGGCGGCCGGGCATCTATCAGATGTGTGATGCTGAGGGTGGGGTGATCTATGTTGGCAAGGCAAAAAACCTCAAAAAACGCGTTTCCAGTTATTTTAGAAAAACCGGGTTAAATTCTAAAACCCAAGTGATGGTGGCGCAGATTGTATCAATCAATACGACTGTCACCCACACTGAAAACGAAGCCTTAATCCTAGAAAACAATCTTATTAAACAGCTCAAACCGCGCTACAACATTCTGCTGCGGGATGATAAAACTTACCCGCATTTATTTTTATCAGGCGATGATTTTCCACGATTAAGTTTGCACCGTGGTGCGCAGCGGGCGAAGGGGCAATATTTTGGCCCTTATCCCAGCGCAGGTGCGGTGCGAGAAAGCCTCAATTTATTACAAAAATTATTCCCTGTGCGTCAATGTGACGATACCTTTTATGCGAACCGCTCGCGGCCATGCCTGCAATATCAAATAAAGCGATGCACGGCCCCTTGCGTCGATCTGATTTCAAAAGAAGATTATCAACGTGATGTTGTGCACACTGTGATGTTTCTGCAAGGCAAAAATCAACAAGTCATTGATGACTTATCCGAGCAAATGGAACAGGCCGCCACCGAGCTAAAATTTGAGCAAGCAGGGGCGGCGCGAGACAAAATCATTAGCTTGCGTCGGATTCAAGAAAAACAATATGCCAGCACCGATGCGGGTAATGTAGATGTGTTGGCCGCGGTGGTACGCAATGGGGTAGCCTGTGTGGAAGTGTGTTTTATTCGCGGTGGACGGCATTTAGGGAATAAAAGTCTGTTTCCTAAAGGCACATCGGGCAATACTGCGGAATCCATTTTATCGGCGTTAATCCCTCAATATTATTTAGGGCGAGAAACGCCAACAGAAATTTTATTGAGCCATGATTTAGAAGATGCTGGATGGCTTAGCGAAACGCTTTCTGAAGCCGCAGGGCATAAAGTGTCATTGCGGCAACCACAGCGTGGCATGGGTAGTCGTTGGATGAAGATGGCGCTCACCAATGCTGAATTGAGTGTAACGCAGCGGCTAGATAGCAAAATGAATATGCTGAAACGTTTTGAATTACTACAATCTGCCCTAAACATGGATGACATGCCTAAACGGATTGAATGTTTTGATATCAGCCATAGTAGCGGCGAGAGAACCGTGGCATCGTGTGTCGTATTTGGGTTAGAAGGGGCGATTAAAAGTGATTATCGCAAATTTAATATTGAAGGTATTACCGCAGGGGATGATTATGCTGCGATGAATCAGGCGCTTACGAGGCGCTACACACGGCTTAAAAAAGGCGAAGGAAAATGGCCGGATTTATTGCTCATTGATGGCGGGAAAGGCCAGCTCACCGAGGCCATCGCCGTGATGCAAGAATTGCAACTCACAGATTTGCCCATATTAGGTATCGCCAAAGGCCCTGAACGCAAACCAGGTGAAGAGAGTTTATTTTTAGTGGGTCAAGCAGGAGAAGTTATCTTGCCTGCAGATTCCCCTGCCTTGCATTTATTGCAACAAATTCGAGATGAAGCCCATCGCTTTGCGATTACCGGTCACCGCCAACGGCGGGCTAAAGCCAGAGTCACTTCAGAGCTAGAACGTATTCCTGGCCTCGGTGCGAAGCGCCGACAAAAATTATTACAGCAGTTTGGTGGCATACAAGAAGTGAAGCGGGCAGGGGTCGAAGATTTAGCGCGTGTAGAGGGGATTAGCCTTACACTGGCACAAAAAGTTTATGATGTTTTCCATGAAACGACATAACGCGCTACAATAGGCACGCAGATCTTTATGGAATATGAATATGTTTGATAATTTACCCAATAAATTGAGTTTACTGCGGATCCTATTGATCCCCATATTATTACTGGCATACTTCCTGTTCGGGAAATATGGCAGTGTGATAGCAACAGGTATTTTCATTCTTGCCGCAATCACGGATTGGCTAGATGGCTATTTAGCACGTAAGTGGAATGAAACGACAGCGTTAGGCGCCTTTATTGATCCCGTAGCCGATAAATTATTAGTGGGCGTTGCGCTGCTCCTGATCCTCCAACAAACGCCTGCCTGGTATATTTTAATTCCAGTGATTATTATTATTGGTCGTGAAATCGCAATTTCTGCTTTACGAGAATGGATGGCAGAAAAAGGTGAAAGAAATGCCGTTAAGGTTTCCTCAATGGGTAAGCTTAAAACCGTATTTCAGATGATTGCAATTGGTTGTTTAATATTCGCCCATAATGGCGACAACAGTTTGTTTGGCTTGCCTATATTTGAGATTGGTATTGCCTTGCTTTATATCGCCGCCGCACTCACTTTTGTTTCCATGGTGCAATATATGCAATCTGCATGGCCAATTCTCACAAATACTAACGAATAAGACTTGACATAAAATCGTAAGTCGCTACAATGGGCGGCTTCTCAAAGCGGGAATAGCTCAGCTGGTAGAGCGCAACCTTGCCAAGGTTGAGGTCGCGAGTTCGAACCTCGTTTTCCGCTCCAGATATCGCACCCGCCCTTAACCAGTTTAAGTGGCGGGTGTTCTGTTTTAGAGATGTTAAAAATTAAAGGCTGCGTAGCAAAGTGGTTATGCAGTGGCCTGCAAAGCCATCTACGCCGGTTCGATTCCGGCCGCAGCCTCCATTTCAACATTCCGCAACATCCCATAAAGTCCTTTAATCCCTTTGCCTGTATATCTTTAGCGGTATTTTACGTCTCGTGGAGTCTCATTAAACTCCTTGACAGCCTACCCTATTTGGGGGTAACTTTGGGGGTAACTTATAAACCCGAAAAGGGAGTTACCCCCAAATGGCTCTAACAATAATACAGGTCAACGCTTTACGCGGATCACTGCGACCCGATGGAAAACAGGTTAAAAAAGCCTACAAAGTTAGTGATGCCGGGGGGTTATACATTGAGGTTACCCCAAAAGGTGGGAAACGCTGGCGGTTTAAATATCGCTTTAATAATAAGGAAAAATTGCTCTCTTTGGGGATCTATCCCGATATTGGCTTAAAAGAGGCACGGGAGCGGCGGGATAGCTATAGGAATCAAATAGCAAACGGTACTGATCCAGCAGAGACACGGAAAGCAGAAAGGCAATCAATAGGCGATCAAAATAGCTTTGAAGTGATTGCCCGTGAATGGTTTTCTAAGTTTAGCGTTGATTGGTCAACCGATCATGCCAAGCGTTCACTAGGTCGATTAGAAAAAGACATTTTCCCGTGGATAGGTAAAGAGGCTATTAACGAACTCAAGCCGCCTAAACTATTATCCGTGTTCAGACGCATTGAAAGTCGTGGTGCGATTGAATCAGCCCGTAGAGCGCATCAAATTTGTAGCCAAATATTCCGCTATGCGGTGAGAACGGGTAGAGCAGAAAATGATCCCACTATTGTTTTGCAGGGTGCGATCCCACCAACCAAAGTAAAGCACCATGCCTCAATCACAGAACCCGTTGCTATCGGCGGCCTTATGCGAGCGATTAGCGGCTATGAAGGCGCGGCGGTCACTATATCGGCTTTGAAACTAGCCCCGTATGTTTTCGTGCGACCTACTGAGTTACGTAATGCCGAATGGTCAGAGATCGACCTAGATAACGCTGAATGGCGCATACCTGCTGAGAAGATGAAAATGAAGGCGGTTCACATCATTCCGCTATCCGAGCAGGCCATAACCATATTAAGAGGCATAGAGCCGCTCACAGGGCGCGGTAAATATGTTTTCCCTAGCAGCCGCACCACCAGTAGACCCATGAGCAATAACACCATTAACGGCGCATTACGGCGGCTTGGTTATAGCAAAGATGAAATGACAGGCCACGGCTTCCGCTCAATGGCTTCTACGCTGTTAAATGAGCAAGGATGGAATAGAGACGCGGTAGAGCGGCAACTAGCCCATAGTGAACGTGACGGGGTACGTGCGGCATATAACTACGCTCAATACCTACCAGAACGAAAAAAGATGATGCAATCATGGGCTAATTATCTTGATGGGCTGGCAAAAGGTGCAGACATTATCCCAATTAACAGGGCTGGATAAAATAATAATGAGACCTTTTAAAAAAGAAAAAGCTAAAACAAGAAGACTTTGCCGCCGAATCATTTATGACAGTTTGCCTGGTACATTTACTGGGCAAAATAAAATAGATGTAACTTTTAAGGTGGAGGTAAGGAGTAGTGAAATGTGGGGAGAACTTGTAGAAAAATGCTTTACAAGAGGGTTTTATTTATCTTTTGCTAGAAGCTACAATGACAACCATAAATCCCAAAAAAAAATATTTTCTAAATTTAATGGATTGATGAAAGAGAAAGATAAAATTGTTGAACAGATAATTCAAAAAGCTATTGGAGAAACAGGAATAAAGGAAGAACAAATGCTGCTTGCCTTAGAAACACTTAAAGCTGCCGAAGTTATAATGAGTATAGAGGTTCCAAAGCAGAAATCGGTAAACCCTTCTACACCTAAGGCACAGCATGACTTGATAGTGGGGAGGCTTTTGATGAATGAAGGTGTTTCGAGGAAAAGAACAGCTATTATTCTTGCCAAAATAAGGGAAATAGATCCACTTAGAGGAATGCTTAGCCCAGTCTTAAATATAAATAGGGAGGCCAAATCAATTGAACAGAGGTTAAGAAATAAAGGTATGTAAAAAGTTACATTTCAAAAAAATAAAAAAAACTGATTTTTAACCCCATATCACTATTGCTAAGCTGGCGTTGTTTTTCTATAACAACCAACGAGGAAGCAAGATATGGCACAGCAAATCTTAAAATTAAACAACGTTACGAAAATAACAGGCCTAAGCGGATCAAGCATATATCGCTTAATCGCGCTAGGGAGATTCCCAAAACAAATTAAACTTTCAGAACGATCAAGCGGATGGATAGCGTCCGAGGTTGATCAATGGCTGGAAGATCGCATTGCAGTATCACGTGATGGGGAGGCTGCATAATGACTAACTTCTCCACAGCAGCCAATGACCGCGTAACCATCCTAAAGCACCTACAAAATGAAGGTGCACTGACTACGCTTAATGGCCGATGCATGGGTATCATGCACCCCGCTGGGCGTGTGAAGGAATTACGCAAAAGCGGTTACAAAATCATCACCCATTGGACGACCACCATAGATAGCGCGGGAAGGAAACACAGACAGGCTAAATACGTTCTGTTTGCTGGTGGAAATGTTGAAGGATGTTAACTTTTAGCGGCATACAAAAGAAAACCCATAGACGGCAATCTACGGGCTTTCAGGCATCACATAAAAACCAACATTCACGACTAAATGAGAGAGGTAATACATGAGTACGAATAATAGTACAGCCATCATCATCACATGGCAACACCTACTACATAAAGCGCAATGCCTAGCCGCTAGGCTTCCTTGTCAGGGCATATCGTCTGATAAGCTGGCATTGTTACCGTATGATGATTTAATCGGTATTTATCACTATTTACAGCGCATTGATAACCTGCAAAAACAGGTTGTAACTTAACATAATATGCCAAGCGGTTTTGACATAGCGGAATTGACATATAAAAACACAGGTGAAGCCTTATCGTTAAAGGCTTCACCATTTTCCGAAACGGCAAAAAAAGAGCGGTTATTTCTATTATCTGATTATTCCCTTCCTGATTATATGACCCTAATAGAGGGAAAACAGTCGCGGGTGTCAAAGAAATTAAAACGCACTGTGAACAGAAAGGCAAAGACCTGCAATGACACGTTTACGCATAACGGCAAAAGCTATCGCGTAAATGCGGCTAAATCAGGTTTATATATTCCAATGCTTGAACGCATGATCGAACAGTTTGAAATAGCCGCTGATAAATGGGGGCGGGTGTTTGTATTGCGGTTTGATTTACATATTCATATCAACACCAAAAATAATAAAGTCATTACTGATTTTAATAAACGACTATTCCAAAAGCTAAAGCGTGAGTATGGTTTTAATGAAATTGGCTATTGTTGGGCAAGGGAGCGGGAAAAAGAAAAGGCACAGCACTATCATTTTGTACTGTTTCTTGATGGCGATTTAATACGGCACTCAAAGCGTATTAAGAAAATGATTAAAGCATCATGGGAAAGACCAACAGGCGGTTATCATGTGCCAACCATTCCACGACCTTTTTACTTTGTTGATAATGATGAAGCAGTGCAAAATGCCATCTACCGCATATCCTACCTAGCCAAGACACGGGGTAAAGGGTATCGCCCGAAACAAACTAAAGACTACCAATGCTCACGGATGAAACGGAGCAGCAATATCAAGAAAGGGTAATTGATGAAAGCATGGCAGGTTAGTGTAACGTAATAATTTTTTGAGAACAAAAAGCACCTATTCGAACATATATGTACGAATTAAATGTTAATATTTTTTAACAACCAGTTAGGGTAATGATAGAAAGAGATATTTAGTTATGGCTCCCCATGATTTAGATGATGGACAAGAAGATAAACGTGCGGTGCGACCTCTAACGGAATTAGAGAAGCAATCATTGCGGCAAGAAATGAAGGAAGCGGCGCTGTACCTGCAAAAAGCACTGAAGGAAGAGACAGGGTTGGATCTCAAGATAAGCTAGGTGGCAAAAAGATACCTACAAAACTTTTACAAAGAGTCTCAAAATTAGATTATTACGACGAAGTAAGTAAATTGATGATTGTTAGTTCGGTAATGTAGAATATTTTGAAATTTCATCAAACACGTAAAATTGGGTTTAATATGGCAGCAGAAATAAAAAAAGTAAGGCTCGTAGTAGGAATAGTTTCAATTATTCTTTCTGGGTGTGCAGGCGCTCCCGTTGGATGGGGGGGGGACTCACGCGGTTGAGTATAAATCTGATTCTGAAATCATCATTAGTTATGATGCCTTGGTAGCGTCAGAAAAAAACGTACAAACGGTGGCAGAAACGCATTGTCAAACCTATGGAAAACATGCGAACCTTAAAGCAGTTCAATCAGATAAAGAATCACTTGGCTTAATAAAAACACTTTCATTTAGGTGCCAGGAGCTGGTTGCAAACGCACAGCCAAAGAAAAGTTGGGGAGCCCACCCAAACTCAATGGGTTATAACAAAGTCAAGAAGCTGACTTTTATTTCTAATCCTTCAGGAGCTGATATATTTTCACTTAAGTCCGATGGGCTTTCTATTGATAAGTATCTTTGTCAAACTCCTTGTATTGCAACAATAGATTCAGACAAATTTAACGGTCGACCTCAAGAAGATATATATGTTAAATCAGTTTGGTTAAGCGGCGCGTATAACAGGGTTCTTTTAACTGTAAAAAGAGGGGTTCATGAGAAGTTTGAATTTAATCGTCCAGACGTGGCGAATTACCAGAAAGACCTAAGTGTAGAGAGACAGCAAGAACTACACCAAACCTCAGGCTGGGAAGATCTGGCAAGCGCATTGTTAGTGGGAGCGATTATTGTTGGTACAGCATATGCTGATTCCCCGTCCTCTACTCCTTCTCTAGTCAATGGCTGGGAAAGAAAACATATAGAGCGTCGGGAGCAGGATGTAGAGGGGAGGACTTCTTTAGAAGTTAATGGGAAGCACTTTTCGTCGTGTTTTCGACGGGGATCAGAACTTGATTGTGAGGGAACGCGAATTGTTGATCTACATCCAAACAGGGGTGATGGTTGGCATCAAATTGAAATAGACGGAGAATCAATGTGGTGTCAGAAGAAAGGAGATGAGTTTGTTTGCTGAGTATGGAGTCAGAGGGGGGGGGTAAAAGGTATGAATTGCTTAAGTTATTAATTCAATTACGTGCGCGGGAACCAAGCATTAACGCCACTCACAACACCCAATATTTACCAATACAAAATGCTAAAAGATCCTAATGTTTTGATGCGGACAATAATACGACCCCTAGCAACATTAAGAAGGGGGGTAGGGGCGGGTATTCCCAAGGAATCTTAAACACGTGAACCGTTCAATGGTAGCCATTTTTATAATCGGGAAATTCAGAGGGGGGTATTAAATTCATAGACTAAGTTTCTTGAGCAATACGCGCGCGCGAGGAATAACGCTTTCAACTATTAAAAATAGTAAAGGTACTCCCAATGGATTTAACAATTACGGGTAATTCACACCGTGGTTTTTTTGTAGGTGTTGCCGCCTATAGGGGGTTCATCACTTTAGGGAGGGGGCGGGTAAATTCTCAAGGGCTGTCTAATCACGAGACCGTTAGAGGGGTTTTTATTTTACGCGGTCAAATGAGACGTTTTAGGTTGGTTATTTGAGTAGTCCGCGCGCGAGGAGCTACGGAACTATAAAGGCTATAGGAAGGTGTTTATATCTAAATATAGATGAACAGACATATAATTATTGACGATGGACTGTCTAGATGGGTAAGAGTTTATGAGAATTGGTAGTTATGGAAATTAAATAAAAGGAGAGACGGTGAAAAAACAATTTAAAAAAGGTGGGATCTGGGAATATTTTAAAAGTGAGATCATATTAGTTGCGGGGCTATTAATTATTATGTTGCTTTTAGGAACGCTGGAAGTTACAGAATATTGGGGGTTGATTTCAATTCTTGGAGTACTGTTAATGCTTACCGCTTACTACAGTCTTTCTTTTTTTAAAGAAGATGGGTCATGGGGTAGACTGTATTTCTATATTGCCATGCTTCCATTCCTAATTGGGTATTTCGCCATAATATACAAGGCCTTTGGTGTTGTTACTCCAGCCAGTGGGGGAGAAGCCGTGCAGTTAGGCTGGTTAGATGCTTTATATTTTAGTGTGGTGACATGGACAACATTAGGGTACGGTGATTTTAGACCCGATAATAACGTAACAAAAATATATGTGATGATTGAGGTAGTGCTTGGTTATGTCTACATGGGGCTTCTTTTAGGCAAGGTTCTACTCGTAAGCATGAAAAATAAAACAGACGGCTAAGCCCAAAAGGCTAACTTATAGGCGTATTGAGACCACATAAAAACAAACTGCCTTATTACAAGCTGCGAATATAAAACGATTAGGAATGGTTTAGCCAAAACGCAGCAAGGATCATTTGGGGGTAACTTTGGGGGTAACCCCAAAAAGTGAATTGGCTAAACCGTTGGTATATATGGCGCATATCATTCAATTGGATTGAGGCCGCACCTCCATTTCCTGTTTTAAAATTATCATTTATCGAATACTTTAGGTTTTTTATTTAGCAAATAAAAAAGCAAGCTTTCGCTTGCCTTTCTGTCATACCTACATTGAACTAAATCAACTTTGTTAACTGTGCTTATTTGCGCCAGTAATTATTCGCTGCTGCAATCGTTTGGAATTCAATGGCAATCACTTGAGCTGCTTCAATCAGCATCCCAGCATCTTCTGAATAGATTGGGCGGAGTTTATGTTTTACTTCACCATTTGATTGCATCGTACCGATACTTTTACGAGAAAGCTTAATAGCGAGTTGACGGCCTTCGAAAGGCGTTGCTGTGATGAGCGTAGGCATATAGTCTTTTGCTACGGCCATATCTTCTGCGATAGCTTGTGGTGCGGCGCTTAGGCTGAATAAAATCACACTGAGTGCGATAAGTTTTTTCATGGTATTTCTCCAGTTTTAAAATAAATTATATTGTTAGCAATTAAATTGTGCATAATATAGTTGCAGGTTAGAGTATAGAACTAGAAAAGATTGCGCGCAAGTTTTATTGGTACAATGAACGCTAAATATTAGTTATTGGAATAATAATGCAGGAATATGAGAGCCTTAAATTAGATAATCAGGTATGTTTTTCGATGTATTCGGCGATCAATGCGATTGTGCGCACTTATAAGCCTTATTTACAGGCTTTAGATCTGACGTATCCTCAATATATTATTATGATGGTGCTGTGGGAGGCGGATGGGGTGAGCTTGAGGCAGATCACGGAGATCGCACATTTAGATTCGGGCACGTTGACGCCTGTGCTAAAAAGATTGGAAGCAAAGGGATTATTGCTGCGACAACCATCACCAACTGATGAGCGGGCAAAAGTGATTACGTTGACAGAGAAAGGGCAAGCATTGAAAGAGAATGCGGCTTCTGTGCAAGGAAACATGTTGTGCCAAATGGGTTTGCCGATGACGGATATACATATACTCAAGGCTGAGTGCGACAAGATTGTAGATAATCTCGCGTAAATTTAACACCATTTTCACGAGGGAGGCGAGATGGCGCTATGCCTTGTTACGTTAAGCGGGTAAAATAGCGGCTTTTTACAACACAAAATAAAACCTCCATGGCTGAATTTCTCGCAGAATTAAATAAACGACGTACGTTTGCGATTATTTCGCATCCTGATGCGGGTAAGACGACGCTGACTGAGAAGTTATTATTGTTTGGTGGCGCGATCCAGCAGGCGGGCAGCGTTAAATCTCGTAAAACCGATCGCCATGCGACATCTGATTGGATGGAAATGGAGAAGGAGCGGGGAATTTCGGTTACGTCGTCTGTGATGCAGTTTCCTTACAAAGACCATACAGTTAATCTATTGGATACACCAGGGCATGCGGATTTCTCGGAAGATACCTACCGCACTTTGACGGCTGTGGATTCTGCGTTGATGGTGATCGATTCAGCGAAAGGGGTTGAGGAACGGACGATTAAGCTGATGGAAGTTTGTCGCTTACGGGATACGCCTATTCTGACCTTTATCAATAAACTGGATCGAGAAGGGCGAGACCCAATTGATTTATTAGATGAAGTGGAAAATATTCTGAATATTCAATGCGCACCCATTACGTGGCCGATTGGGATGGGCAAGGGCTTTAAAGGGATTTTCCATTTATATAATGATAGTGTGCATTTATTTGAGGCGCATAGTGATCAGGTGGGTGAAATCATTGAGGGTTTGGATAATCCGCGCTTAGATGAATTATTTGGCGATATGATTGATGAGTTTCGCGAAGAAATTGAGTTGGTGCGTGGTGCGAGTCATCAGTTTGAATTGGATGCCTTCCTTGCGGGGAAATTATCACCCGTATTCTTTGGCAGCGCGATGAATAACTTTGGGATCAGCGAGTTGATGGATTCCTATGTTGAATTCGCACCCATGCCACAATCGCGTGAAACAGCAACGCGCACGGTTGAGCCGACAGAAGAAAAATTCACTGGGTTTGTATTTAAGATCCAAGCCAATATGGATCCGAAGCATCGCGATCGAGTGGCTTTTTTGCGGGTGTGTTCTGGGGAATATAAAAAAGGGATGAAGTTGCGGCATGTACGCATTGCTAAGGATATCCAGATTGCGAATGCAGTGACCTTTATGGCGGCATCGCGTGAGCAGGCAGATAATGCGTGGCCGGGTGATATTTTGGGTTTTCATAATCATGGCACTATTCAAATCGGGGACACCTTTACGGAAGGCGAAGAAATCCAATTCACAGGGATCCCCTTCTTTGCCCCGGAATTGTTTAGACGGGTGCAACTAAAAGATCCTTTAAAGATGAAAGCGTTGTTAAAAGGCTTGCAACAATTGAGTGAAGAAGGCGCAACACAGTTATTCCGGCCGATGCGCAATAATGATTTAATTTTAGGTGCGATTGGTGTGTTGCAGTTTGAAGTAGTGGTGCATAGATTGAAGGGTGAATATAATGTGGAATGTGCATATGAACCGGTGCAAGTGTATACGGCACGTTGGGTGCATTGCGAGGATGAAAAAATGCTCGCAGAATTTAAGAAGAAGAATGAAGCCAATTTAGCGGTTGATGGGGCGGGGGATCTGACCTATATTGCACCAACGCGGGTGAACCTTGATTTAACCATTGAACGGTGGCCTGATGTAGATTTCCGGGCGACCCGAGAGATCTAATCATTCTAAATATGATATTTCTACTTGCCTTTTATACTGAGTTTAGAGCAGAATAGACCTACATGGTAGTTATGATTTGAGGTAAGACAATGAAAGTAAGTTCTATTACGAAGAACCAAGGTAAGCCAGTCATTGGTATTGCACCTGATAAGCCACTGAATGATGCAGTGGCGGAAATGGTTGAGCATAGGATTGGTGCGTTAGTTGTGATTGAAAATGGTGCCTTAATTGGTATTATTTCAGAGCGCGACTTACTCAGTGTGTTACACGAAAAATCCGAATTATGGTCACCTGTGTTTGTGCGGGATGTAATGACAGCTGATCCGATTGTATGTGATCCAGAAAACACATTGGAAGAAGTGATGAATATGATGGTGGATAATAATATTCGTCATTTACCGATGATGCATGATGGCGAATTAAAGGGCATGCTGACGATTACAGATATTGTTGAAGAACTCCTCAATAAAGCCAAATTTGAAAATAAACTATTGAAAAATTACATTCAAAATTGGCCAGATGGCGATCATTCTCTAGGGCCTGGGCCTAGTGCGTAAACGAAAGTAACTTTTAGATGATTGAGTAGTTGAGAAAACGGACTGAATTAAAGTTATTTCTTAGGATTTGAGGATGAGCCTGTTATTCTTCTGGCTCTATATCGGTGTGTTTCACAATAAGTTTGTTTTCTTCTGCAAAATTCATGAGGAAGGTAAATAGCATGCCGTCTTCCTCTTCCAAACAGGCATCAACCACGACACATTTCACACCCTCCATTGTCGCCAACCTAACATTAGGATGGAAGATGATCCGCCGCTTGCGATCATAAGTGGCCACTGCACCGCACAAACGCTCTGCCCAATCACTCGGGCGAAATTTCCCGCCAGATTCTGTTTTACCTTGAATAATTACTTTTGATGGCGTCGTCATGCGTTCCGTTTTTTGTTGATACTGGTTGAATTACACCTATTCTACGGTATATCTATGATAAAAAATATAATTTCTTAGTGATAAAGACCGTATAATTATGCGTTTAGATTTGACCTAACGAGACCACTGTGGCCGACTATAAACAAACTTTGAATTTACCGACAACGGCTTTCCCAATGAAAGCAGGATTGCCGAACCGTGAGCCTAAGATGTTGGCACGCTGGCAAGAAATTGATCTGTATCAAAAAATGCGCGATAACGGGGAAGGGAAACCCACTTTTATCCTGCATGATGGCCCGCCGTATGCGAATGGCGATATTCATATTGGTCATGCGGTCAATAAAATTCTGAAAGATATTATTCTGAAATCAAAAAGTTTGAGTGGTTTTGATACGCCCTATAATCCGGGGTGGGATTGTCATGGTCTACCGATTGAGCTGAATGTTGAGAAGAAAATTGGTAAGCCGGGCGCGAAAGTGACTGCTTCCGAATTCCGTGCGGCTTGTCGTGTGTATGCGCAAAAACAAGTGGATGGTCAGCGGGAAGATTTCAAACGATTGGGGATCACGGCAGATTGGGATAATCCTTATCTAACGATGGACTTTGCATTTGAAGCTGATATTGTGCGTACCTTGGCCGATATTATTGCGAAAGGGCATTTGCATAAAGGTGTGAAGCCTGTGCATTGGTGTATTGATTGTGGCTCTTCTTTGGCGGAAGCGGAAGTGGATTATGAGGATAAATCTTCGCCAGCAATTGATGTGAGATTTCAGGTGTTAGATCCCATTGCGTTTGCGGCAGCATGTGGAGGTGCGGCGGGAGAAGGGCCGATCAGTGTCCCTATCTGGACGACGACACCTTGGACATTACCTGCTAACCAAGCGGTGGCGTTGAATCCGAATGTATCTTATGTTTTAGT
>VAPK010172089.1_pt1 | contig 14314 bp, 11 predicted proteins | sample 3395031 | NCBI WGS metagenome assembly VAPK01 (sample SAMN08290443, study PRJNA428436) | hydrothermal vent metagenome | isolation source: Deep-sea hydrothermal vent chimney 1 | place: Pacific Ocean: Juan De Fuca Ridge | reverse complement strand
GTTATCTGCCATAAGTTTTATATCTGCACCAGCATTTGTCGGGCTAAAATTGGGAGGGGGAATGAAATGGCTCTCTTTTGAATTTGCAGTTCCATTGGCCATGATATTTATAATGGTTGTAATAATTCCTCCTTTATTTAGATCGGGAGTTGTAAGTATCTATGAATATGTAGAAAATCGTTTTAGTGCATCGACCAGATTAATTTTAAGTGTGGTTTTTCAAATTAGCAGGGCCTTAGGTACAGGTGTAATGGTGTATACTATAGCCATTATCCTACAAGCCGTATTAGATATAGATTTTGTTTATACTATTTTAATTATCAGCATTATAACAATTATCTATTCCTGGCAAGGAGGTATGAAAGCAGTGGTTTGGGGTGATGCAATTCAAATGTTAATTCTCTTCGCCGGATTAATTATCAGTTTGTATTTTGGATGGTCTATTTTACAGGAACATGGTGGATTAACAGAAGGATTTGATCCGGAAAGGTTAAAGGTTATCGATTACAATCTTGGAATTGGTGAAGGCAATGAATACGGTCTTTTACCTATGATAATAGGTGGATTCTTTTTGTATGTATCTTATTATGGTTGTGATCAAACACAGGCCCAACGACTATTATCTGCCAAAAATGAGAAAACCATTCGTACTCTTTTAATGGTTAATGGTCTTTTCAGATTTCCTGTAGTATTGGTTTATTGCACCATGGGGCTGATATTAGGAGGATTGATTACATTGGCTCCAGATTTTCTCCAAGAAATTGCAGATACTACGCAAAGACATTTCCCAGAGGAATTTGCCAAAAATGGGGTAAAAGCAGATCTTATGGTTCCAGTTTTTATAATAAAATATTTACCTCATGGCCTTATTGGAATTCTTATGATTGGTATACTATCGGCTGCCATGTCATCATTAAGCTCAACTGTAAATTCACTTTCTGCAGTAACGGTAGAAGATTTTTTTAACCGAGGAAGTAAGAAGTTAAGTGATAAAAAATATATGGTTATTTCTAAGGCTTCAGTTGTATTCTGGGGAGTAGTTTGTATTGCGAGTTCCTTTCTCTTTGGAGGAAGTAAAAGTGCTGTGATTGAAATTATAAATGCTATAGGATCGGTATTCTATGGTCCGGTTTTAGTAACATTCTTACTTGCATTTTTTTCTAAAAAGGTTAATCATATTGGCATGAATACCGGAATTATTGTTGCGGTTTTGATTAATTTAATTTTCTCAAAAACCATGCAGGAAATTTTTCATATCAATTTAGGTTTTGAAATATTTTGGATATGGTTAAATTTTACAGGAGTCATTATTTCTTTAGTAATTGCATATGCAGTAAGCGCATTAACCAAACATGTTGAAATAAAAAGTGGTTCTAATATTTCCTTTTCTTTAAGTAAATCTGATTTTATGACCAAGGAGGTATTTATTTTATTTAGCTTTTTTGTAGTAATATTAATCTTTAGTTATTTCATTCCTCAAATATTTGGATAAAATTAAATTTTGAGTTTAAACAGTGTTCAAATAAATTAATTTCTTTTTATTTACATTTGTAAAAATACTTTATCCAGATTTATGATATCAAAAAAAACTAAGTACGGTTTAAAGGCATTAACTTTCATTGCCCGACAGGATGAAAAAACTGTACCCATTTCTTTGATATCAGAAAGTGAAAAAATTCCTCATAAATATCTGGAAAGTATTTTATTAACTCTTCGGAAATCAGGATTTCTGGGCTCTAAAAAAGGCAAAGGCGGTGGTTATTATTTGTTGAAAAAAGCTGCTGATATTCCAATGACTAAAGTAATGCGAGTGCTTGAAGGCCCCATTGCTTTACTGCCTTGTGTAAGTCTGAATTATTATGAAAAATGTGATGATTGCAAAGATGAAGCCCTTTGCAGCTTGAATAGATTAATGATCAAAGTAAGAGATTCAACCCTTCAAATTTTTAGAAATACCACTTTAGAAGATTTAAAATAGTGTTAATTTTTATTATTTAACATTTCTAATTCAATTTATTTTATACATTTGCATCTTATTCCTAGTTACCCGATAGGTTTAAAGATTAAAATTATTAAATAGGAACATGAAACATTTAGATATAAAATTAATAAATAGTGAACTAAGGGATAAAGATCCTTTAGAAATAGTTCGATGGGCTCTTGAAATTGCTGAAAGACCCATAATCACAACAAAATTCGGCCCATTCTCAGCCTCTATTTTACATGCCGTAGTTAAAATAAAAAATGATATCAATGTGATCTGGTGTGATACTGGTTATAATACATCAACCACCTACAGGTTTGCACATCAATTAATAGAATCACTAAAATTGAATATAGATATTTTTGTTCCCAAAAACACATCTGCATTCAGAGATGTTCTCCTAGGGATTCCAGATATAAATAACCCCCTTCATAAGACTTTTACGGAACAAGTAAAACTGGAACCCTTTAGGCGAGCATTGAACAAGTACAAGCCAGATGTATGGTTTGCCAATCTAAGAAAAGGACAAACGACGTTTAGAAATAGTTTAGATATTGTATCATTAAATAATGACGGGATTTTAAAAGTAAGTCCATTTTACCACTGGTCAGATTCAGAAATTGCTAACTATTTAAAGCTAAATAACCTGCCCAATGAATTTAAATATTTTGATCCTACAAAAGTGTTGAATAACAGAGAATGTGGAATCCATATATAAATAAAACAACTGTAACTCTATAATTAAATTAAATGAATAATAAGTTTTCAAATAATAAAAAGCATTTTTTGATCACGTGTCATATGTGTTTTTGTATGTGTTTATGTCAATTATTTCAAAAGAAAAAATATTAAATTAAAAATCTATTTAATGAAAGTCCTTTTGATATTAAAATTCAAAAGGACTTTTTTAATGTGTAAAATTCAATAAAATGAAAAGCTTTAGAACAGAAATTGAAAATCCCGTTGTAGAAAGAGACATCATTGATCTGGATCGTAAAATACAACTTTATAACGATGGCAAGATAGATGAAGATGGTTTTAGATCTCTTCGATTAGCTCGTGGCATATATGGTCAGAGACAGACCGGTGTTCAAATGATTAGGATCAAACTTCCCTTTGGCAAGGTAAGTTCAGAACAATTGCATAGAATTGCCGATGTAAGTGATGAATATTCCAATGGTAAATTACATATAACTACAAGGCAAGATATTCAAATTCACTATGTTAGTCTAGACAGAACTCCGGAACTTTGGGCTGAATTAGAAAAAAATGATATTACACTGCGTGAGGCATGTGGTAATGCCGTTAGAAACATCACAGCTTCCGAAACGGCCGGAATTGATATCAGGGAACCCTTCGATGTATCGCCTTATGCGGAAGCTGTTTTTAAATTCTTTTTACGTAACCCAATCTGTCAGGAAATGGGTAGAAAATTTAAAATTTCATTTTCTGCTACTGATAAGGATGATGCCATGAGTTTCATTCATGACATTGGCTTTATCGCTAAAATAAAACGCGTTAACAATAAAGATAAAAAAGGGTTCAAAGTCTTATTGTCTGGAGGGTTGGGAGCCCAACCCAAACATGCTGATATAGTTCATGAATTTTTAGAGGCTGATAAAATAATTCCATTTATTGAAAGTACTCTAAGGGTTTTTGACAGGTATGGTGAACGGTCAAAACGAGCTAAAGCAAGGCTAAAGCATTTGATCCAGAAAATAGGGCTTAGCCAATTTCTCAATTTAATAAAAGAAGAAAAACAAGCTTTATCCTATTCTATTTTTCCAATTTCCTTTGAGTTAACTGAGTTCACAGGCCCAAAACCATTTATAGCAAGTCCGGAAATAATAATTGAAAACAATGCAACTTATGACCTTTGGAAAAAAACAAATGTAATAGAACAAAAACAAGATGGGTTCTATGCAATTGGCATCAAGGTGAGATTAGGTGATCTTCAATCTAATCAAGCAAGGTCATTGGCAGATCTGATTAAGAACTATGCAGGAAATGAAATTAGGCTAACTATCAAACAAGGTATATTGATAAGGCATGTCAAAAAAGATTTGCTTCCCCTATTCTATTTAAAACTAAAGGATATTGAATTTGCTGATCCGGGCTATAATAGCACTAATGATATTACAGCTTGCCCTGGAACAGACACCTGTAATCTTGGTATAGCCAGTAGTACCGGTCTTGCAAAAATATTAGAATCGGTTCTAATAAAAGAATTTCCAAATTACATCAATAATAAAGATCTTTCAATTAAAATAAGTGGTTGTATGAATGCCTGTGGACAGCATAGTATTGCAAACATCGGCTTTTACGGCATGTCTGTCAAAAATGACAAGTTAGCATTGCCGGCAATTCAAGTCCTTCTAGGTGGTGGTATTTTGGGTGATGGAAAAGGAAGGTTCTCAGACAAAATTATCAAAATTCCAAGTAAAAGAGGTCCAGATGCCTTACGAACAATTCTATATGATTTTGAATTAAATGCTGAAAAGAATGAAACGTTTAACAAATATTATGATGGAAAAGGGAAAACATATTTTTATCATTTGTTAAAACCTTTATCCAACCTCTCAAATATAATCGAGGATGATTATATTGATTGGGGACATAACAAGTCTTATATAAAAGCTATTGGAATTGGAGAATGTGCAGGAGTCGTAATTGATTTGGTAACTACTTTACTTTTTGAAAGTGAAGAGAAATTGGAGAATGCAAAAACTGCATTTGAACTTAAAAAATGGGCAGATAGCATTTACTACTCTTATACTTCTATGATCAATACGGCCAAAGCTGTTTTAATTGGCGAAAATATCAAAACAAATTCTCAGGAAAGCATCATAAAGGGTTTTGATTCTTATTTTGTAGAAACAGGAATAATCGATCTAAATTACTCATTTTCAAGTTTAATATACAAGATCAAAGAGAATAATCCATCTGAAATATTCGCCTTGAATTACTTAGATCAGGCCAAAGATTTTTATTCGAAAATAGATGAATTACGATTAAAAGCAGTAAGTGATGAATGATAAAGCAAGAGTTACATTAATTGGAGCCGGTCCCGGTGATCCGGAGTTAATAACGGTCAAAGCTGTTAATGCCCTAGCAGAGGCAGATATAGTATTATTCGACTCATTAATAAACATTGAGCTTTTAAATTATGCCGTTAAAGCGATAAAAATAAATGTTGGTAAAAGAAAAGGGTATCAGCCTTACTCACAGGACACAATCAATGAATTAATTGTGGAAAACGCCTTTAAATATGGACATGTGGTACGTTTAAAAGGAGGTGACCCTTTCATTTTTGGGAGAGGTTCTGAAGAATTAGACTATGTGAATAATTTTGAAATACCCTTTACTATTATTCCGGGAATATCTTCAAGTCTGGCAGTCCCGGCTAATGTGGGAATTCCATTGACAAAAAGAGGTATTGCGGCTAGCTTTTGGGTGATTACCGGTTGCACATCCAAAAAAGAAATAAGTGAGGATATTAAAATTGCAGCGCAATCAACAGCGACATTGGTTATCTTAATGGGAATGCACAAACTAAAAGAGATTATATCGGTTCTACTGGAAAATGATCTGGGTAATAAACCTGTGGCCATTATTCAAAATGGCACAACAACAAATGAAAAAACGGGTGTCGGTACGGTGAACAATATAATGGCAATTGTTACTCTTAAAAAATTGGCCTCACCCGCTATTATTGTAATTGGTGATGTTGTAAAAGAAAGACACAGACTAAAAGAATTTTGTGAAAATATTTCATATAAGCATTTATTACCAGCCTAAATTAAAATTGAATTTCATGCAAAAAAATGAGCTTTATCCAGTATTTTTAAAAGTTACTCAACTTCAGATTCTAATTGTTGGTGGTGGTAAAGTTGCCTTTGAAAAATTATTCTTCTTGTTGAAATCAAGTCCTAATGCCAGGGTTCAATTGGTAGCTCCTGAAATAACAGATGCAGTTCTCGAACTTTGTGAATTGCATCAGATCACCATCCATAAGCAGAAGTATACTATAAGCATGCTATCAAAAAAACAAATCGTAATTGCAGCTACAAATAAGAATACTGTTAACAAGCAAATCTATAAAGATGCTAAAAAGTTAAATGTATTAATTAACGTGGCAGACAATCCAAAATACTGTGATTTTTACTTAGGAGGAATAGTTAACAAGGGAAATGTGAAGATTGCTATTTCCACAAACGGACAATCACCTACAATAGCAAAAAGATTACGTCAATTTTTAGAAGAGATAATACCAGAAAATATTGATGACCTTGTTATAAATTTAAACAGTTACAGAACCAAATTTAAAAACGATTTTTTAAAAAAAGTTTCAAGTTTAAATCAATTAACAAAAGATTTAATCACATAAATAATACCAATCATTACTAATTGCAGACAAGGTGTATAAAATTCTCCTCATATCACCCTATTTAGTATCTGGTCGGAAATATATCAAAATTCAAATCGTTTCTTTTTGATTTAGAAAAATTAATCTATTTACAACCAGGCACTATTTATTAACCTTGGCTACTTTTTTTAATTTATTCAAAATAGCTAAATCCTTTTTTCGGATCAACAACTAGTAAAGATTCATATATCAATTTGATCACATTTTCTACGTCATCTTTATGTACCATTTCAACTGTTGTATGCATATATCGCAGAGCTAAAGAAATAAGTGCAGAAGGAACTCCGCCATTGGAATATGCAAAGGCATCGGTATCTGTACCGGTTGCTCTTGAAGATGCCAGTCTTTGAAAAGGAATCTTATTTTTTTCAGCTGTTGCAATGATCATTTCACGCACATTGTTCTGTACTGCAGGAGCATAAGATATAACCGGTCCGTCTCCTGATTTTGTTTCACCTTCTTTCTTTTTATCTATCATTGGTGTTGTTGTATCGTGGCATACATCGGTAATTATGGCGAGATCAGGTTGAATTGTATGCGTGATCATTTCTGCGCCACGCAAACCAATTTCTTCTTGTACAGAGTTAGTAATATACAAACCAAACGGTAATTTTTTCTTATTTTCTTTCAATAATCTGGCAACTTCGGCAATCATAAATCCACCCATTCTATTATCTAAAGCCCTGCAAACAAAGTTATTCTTATTTAAGATCATAAATTCATCGGGATAAGTGATCACACAACCCACATGTACACCCAATTTTTCTACCTCCTTTTTTGTTTTACAACCCACATCAATAAAAATATTATCCAGTTTGGGAGTTTCTTCCTTTCCTTTTAATCGAGTATGAATTGCAGGCCAGCCAAAAATACCTTTTACTATTCCTTTTTTAGTATGAATATTCACTCTTTTCGAAGGGGCAATTTGATGATCGCTACCTCCATTTCTTATTACATAGATCAAACCGTCATCTGTGATATAATTTACATACCATGAAATTTCATCTGCATGACCTTCAATTACGACTTTAAATTTTGCTTTCGGATTGATAACACCTACAGCAGTACCGTAATTATCTGTAATAAAAGTATCTACATAAGGTTTTAAATAATTCATCCAGATCTTTTGACCTTCAGATTCATATCCTGTAGGCGAGGGATTATTTAAATATTTTTCTAAAAAATTAATCGATTTCTTGTTGAGAATACTTTGTTTTGCCATTGTATATTTTTTTATACGAAAGTAAGAAAAATATACTACAGATGCCATTTATTTGAATCAATCGATTAATTTGAATAAATTGAATAAATTGTTATGTAATTCTTAATTTTGGAGTAATTTTTGATACATCAATATGCAATGAAAAAGTTATTCTTCTTTCTTGTTTTAATTTCACCTTTTATTCTTTTTTCTCAAAAGAATAAAAAGAATACCTTGGATGAAGATCTTTATCTCATCAAAAATGATTCTCTTACCATTCCTTTAGATGAAATAATTATCTTTAAAAACCGAAAATTCAAATCGAAAACAGAAAGAAAATACTACTACTGGTATTATAGAAAAGTACAAAAAGCTTACCCGTTTGCAACTTTAGCATCAGATAAATTAACCGAAATAAACAAAGACCTGGATGGGATAGCAAACAAAAGAAAAAGAAAAAAACACATCAAAAAGATTCAAAAATATATGGAGGGTGAATTTACAGATGAGCTCAAAAAATTAACCAGAACCGAAGGCCGTATATTAATTAAATTAATTCACAGGCAAACAGGCCAAACCATGTTTGAACTTATTCAGGAATACCGAAGTAAATGGAAAGCATTTTGGTATAATTCAACTGCATTCTTTTTTAAGCTTTCTTTAAAAAGTGAATATCACCCCGAAAGTGAACCGTTAGATTTTATAGTTGAAGATATTCTGCAACGATCGTTTGCAAATGGATCTTTGGTAAATCAAGAATCCAAATTACCTCTAGACTATTACCAATTAATGACAGATTGGAAAAATATAGATATTGAAAAAGAGATAGATACTTATATCGAAAAACATTAATAATTTCTACTCACCCGGATGAGACGATGCATTCTCATCAATTTCATGATTTCTATTTCTAAATTCTTCTATTACTGATTTAATTCCCTTTTCAATATCCTTTTCATCTGTATTGTATTTAGAAGCCAATGACTCTTGACCTGGCAATTGTTCTATCATAATAGTTGAAGATGGGAATGCAAAATCAATTCCTAAAACAGCAGCCAATTTAACAATCGCTATATGCAATCTGTGTTTAGAGGATTGCTCTCCACCCCAATCCAGGTGTTTAAAAAACACATTAACCATAATCAAAAGTGCAGAATCTCCAAAACCGGTAAATTCTACATTGTATGATTCGCTTCTTGTATCTGGATGTTCCTTGATTATTTCTCTAATTCCATAAACAAAGGCCTCAATTAAATCTGGTGGAGTATCATATTTAACACCCAATTCGGTAGTATACCGTCTGTATATTCTCAAGCCTTTATTGTTTATTTCTGCTTCTGAAACCAAGCTATTTGGAATTTGAAACAAGGTAGTATCTGCAGCCCTAATTTGCGTTGATCTAAATCCAACTTTTTCAATAACCCCTTCAGCACCTCCAATCACTACCCAATCACCTAGATGAAATGGTTTGTCTAAAAAGATAACCACTGTTCCCAATAAATTCTTTACAGAATCCTGAGCTGCAAAGGCAATCGCAATACCACCTATAGAAGCTCCCGCTAAAACTGCAGTTGGATCAACACCAAAAATGGTTAAAATATGTAGAAATCCAATAAAGACAACTATACCTGTCAATAACTTTCCTAAAATAGGAGCCAACTGCTCATCCAATTTTGTATGTGTCTTTCTGCTTATGTTTTTGTATATAGCCAACACGAGTTTCATAATTTTAATAAATACAAAAACCCAGAAAATTGTTTCAGCAATACTGAGGCCAGTTACCAAAAAAGAATTAAAATCCAATAACTGTAGAGATGGGAGTACTTTTTTTATAAATCTGGTTAATAGGATAAATACAATCGGTCTGGCCAACTCATGAGATATTTTATCAAGTAGGTCAGATGAAACAATACTAGTTTTCCTTTGAATGAGTTTATTGACATTTTTAAGAACAAAAAATACAACCCGGTCTAAAATAAAAAATAATAAAACGCATAAAATAATTAATAAAATGGAAGCTATAGGTTTCCATACTAAAACACCATATAAAGATTTTCTAAATAAATTGGGGAATTTCTTTTCAAACCAGGTGAACTCCCAGGGAAAAGTATCTGAATAAATAGAATCTATCTTTTCAATAGTTTCTTTAGAGAAATACCATCTATTTCCTATTTTTTCAACATAAATAACCGGCATTCTCAAAGGGAACGGAGCGTAACGATGTAAAGATTTTTCAATAGCCAGACTTGTATTCGAAATTGTATCCAAATAATTGGCATCTTTAGGAACTTTATTAAAATCAACCTTTAATCCTTTAGCGTCTAAAACATCTTTTATTTTTTTGGCCTTTTCAATTGCTTCATTTTTGGGTAAACCTCTTATCGTAGTTGATGCTTTATCAGCATTATAGCTATCTGGCATTAAAAAATACAAGTGTGTATATAAAGTAGCATTCGGATTTTTAAGGTCCACTACAACCTTATCTTGTGCAAACACAAATCCCGAAACAAAAAGGAATAAATAAAATAATTTTTTCATAACTCTGTCAACTGAGAACAATAGTAAAAATATAAATTATAATCTTAAAAATTACATTTTTTATTTACAATATTTTGTCTCTTAAAAAATAATTAGCGTCTTTTTCTTTTCCCTTTTCTTTTGGGTTTATCTAAAACACTTACGAAGCTTTTTTTGTTTCTTGAAGTGGATTCGGTATTGGATGTATATTTTTCAATAGTGTATTTGTTAACTGGCAATATTTTCGCAATCAGGTCGTTTCGATTTACTTTTTGTAAGGTGTTTCTTATCCAATTTCTATTTTCTTTTTTATACCAAAAGAAGAATCGATGTTGTTCTTCCTTGTCCTTTTTAGATTTTGGAACATACATTTTTTTTAATGTATATGGGTGATAACCACTATAATATATCACTGTCGCCACAGTCATAGGAGTAGGAGTAAAACCTTGAACCTGCTCTAACTGAAACCCCATATCTTTTGTTTCGGCTGCTAAATTTGCCATATCTTCCAATTCGCAAGCAGGGTGGCTTGAAATAAAATATGGTATCAACTGCAGGTTTAATTTTTTTTTGATATTGATCTTATCAAAGGTTTTTTTAAACTGATGAAAATAGCTAAATGAAGGCTTTCTCATCAATTTTAATACCGGATCGGAAGTGTGTTCGGGAGCAACTTTCAATCTACCGGAAACATGCTTGGTCATCACCTCTTCGGTATAATCTTCTAACTCTTTTACATCAGTCTTTTTATTGTACTTCGGCACCAACATATCATATCGAATTCCACTTCCTATAAATGATTTTTTAACTTTAGGATGTTTATCAACGGCTTGATAAATTTCGGTAAGTGGTTTGTGTGAAGTATCTAAATTATAACAAATTACCGGTGAAATACAAGAAGGAGCAACACATTTATCGCAGATCTCTTGTATTTTACCTTTCATCTTGTACATATTTGCAGAAGGACCTCCTATATCTGATAAATAGCCTTTAAAATCAGGCATTTTGGTTACTGCATCAACCTCTTTTAAAATTGATTCTTTACTCCTGCTGGCAATAAATTTCCCTTGATGGGCTGAAATGGTACAAAAACTACAACCGCCAAAACAACCCCTGTGGATATTTATCGAAAACTTGATCATTTCATAAGCCGGAATTGGACCTCGTTTACTGTATTTTGGGTGTGGAAGTCGAGTATATGGCAGGTCATATGAGGCATCTATTTCGTTTTCTGTCATTGTTGGAAAAACCGGATTGATAACCAGAGTTTTTCCTTTTACACGCTGAACTATTCTCCTGCCAAATATCTTGTTAGATTCTTGTTCAATGATTTTAAAATTTGAGGCAAAAACTTTTTTATCTTTTAAACAAGCCTCATGCGAACTAATCTCAACATCTTCCCAAATTTTATTCTTTGGTAAATCCTCTTCTTGTTCCAATAAAAATGCAGTTTGTTTGATAGTCTTTATCGAATCAAAAGGAATCCCCTTTTGCAATAATAAAACCAATTCCCTTAAAGGTTGTTCACCCATTCCATATACCAAAAGATCGGCACCTGATTCTGACAAAATATCGATTTTTAATTGATCACTCCAAAAATCATAGTGAGTAACTCTGCGTAAAGAGGCTTCAATACCTCCCACTACAATTGGTGTATCTGGAAATTTATCTTTTAAAATTTTTGTATAAACCGTTGCGGCATAATCAGGCCTAAACCCTTTATCTCCATTAGGGGTATATGCGTCTTTATCTCTCCTGCGTTTACTTGCTGTATAGTTGCTAACCATAGAATCCATAGCTCCTGCAGTTACTGCAAAAAATAATTTTGGAACGCCTAATTTTTCAAAGTCCTGCAAATTGTCATTTACATTAGGTTGTGGTACAATTGCCACTCGCAATCCATAACTTTCTAATATCCTTCCCAAGGCAGCCGGGCCAAATGCAGCATGATCAACATAAGCATCTCCACTAAAGATAATTACATCTAAACTATCCCATCCTCTTATCTTAACTTCTTTGTTGGTGGTTGGCAACCAATCGCTAAGTTGGTATTGTGCTTGCATTTTGCAAAGGTAGAGTTTTATAGTTACTTGGTGAGTTGGTCATTTGGTAAATTGGATAAATAACTAAATGACTAATTTACTAAATGACTAATATTCATTAGATAAATCTTTTAAAACTTGCAGTGCTTTTTCTCTATTCTTTAAATCAACAAAAATGTGATCATGGTAAAACCCTGCTATGATATTGCAACTTATTTGATGTTTTGCCAGTTCGTTTGATATTTTTGCAGTAAATCCAACAGCGTTTAATGATGAGTGAATATTTAATGTCACCCATGAAGATATATAGTCATATTCGAAATTGTGCTTATCTGCTATAGAGCGATCTAAAACCAATGTTGTTCCTTCTTTTTCTTTAAATTCACAAATAGTTTCACTTCGATCGATGGTTTTTACATCCTTCAATGATACAAAAACATATTCTCCCTTGTTGAGAACTGGGTTCATGTTTTTCAATAATTTGATCAGATCAGTTTCCCTGGTCATTGTATTTGTATTATAAAGTTTAGTTGATCAAATGATTTTCAAAATGACCATTTTAATCTTACAAACAAGGCGCTGCCACTATTAGCTAAAGCAACACCCGATGAATCTTCAATTTCATCCATAGAAAAATACTGTCCTATAGCAGCTAATTCTAAAGTATTTGATATTGAATAGGTTAGTGTCGGACCAATATACCAGAAGTTTCCTTCTGGGCCATACATTCCGGCAAGGATCACTCTAAATAGCGGACTTACTTCATATCCACCGCTTGAGAAAAAAGCCACTTTAGTAGGAAATAAAGTTTTTGGGCTTAGATCTATAAAAAGAAAATCTCCCAATCCGCTTGAAAAATTATCGGCTCCAAACCCATTGTATAAGGTTTCGAATTGCAAGTTTAAAGAATTACTAAAAGTATAATCATAATGGATCGCTGCTGTTAAGTTATTTTCGGTTTCTGAATTGCTCTTTGTAGGAATAAAATAAGTGATTTCACCACTAAAACCTCCACCTGCTATACTACCAGACCAGCCACCACCTACAACATAATCGGTTTCTCTAAAAAGGCCTCCCAAAAACTGAATATCATAACCATGTGTATTGAATCTGTATAATAATACAGACGTCACTTTATTATCACTATTTAAAGCAGTAGATAATTCGATCTTACTTGATTGACCAATATAATATTGCATACGAACTGCATCTGAACCCGGTTTTTCTTCATAGTCAAAATCAAAATAAGAATAGGTATTAAACAGATCATTCGGGTTCCAAACAAAAGTTTGACCCCAATTAATTCTCTGTCGACCAACCGTAATTTGAAAATTATTTTTGTTATAATCAATCATAAATCTATCTATTTGAGATATGCCAATCCACGATTTTTCATCTGCCCAAACCCACGACAAGTCTAAAAAGCCAAAATCACGTGAAACAAATTCACTGTAATTCGGAATTAAAGACACATTATCTCCGGCAATTATTCTATTTCTTAAACCCGTTGTAAATGTTAAATTATCATTTATATACCAATTAAAGTCCAGACGGTTGTGTAAAGTATTTTCAATTGCTAACTCTCCACTATTTCCAATGGTTTGCATAGAGGTCATCCCTTTAACATAACCCTTTAACATCCAGTTATCTTGCGCATGAATACTTATAAAAAACAGAATAAAAAAAACAGTTGCTAATATGTTTTTTAACATAAATTAAAATTTTTATTTTTTGATATAATTATTCAAAATAAATATGTACACTACACACCCCTAAACCCTCTCATGAGGTTAACTTAGTTTGAGAAAACAACAAAATTACGATCCTGTATTTACTCCTTTCCAATCCCCAAATACTTTTAACTTTTAGCCTTTAGCTTTTGGCTTTTGGCTTTTGGCTTTTATGAGTTCTAAGTAATAAATTACTTAACTGCTACTCACTTCTCTAAATTCATTATTCCTTGTTCCTTGTTCCTTGTTCCTTGTTCCTTGTTCCTTGTTCAATATTCAAAATTTAATAATGAACAAGGAATATCGATTTTTGAAATTCGAAGTTTGACTCCATAAAAAAACACATTGATTTTCTCCACCATACAAATACTTCTTTTCTCACTTCTCACTTCTCACTTCTCACTTCTCACTTCT
>VAPK010802435.1_pt1 | contig 14322 bp, 15 predicted proteins | sample 3395031 | NCBI WGS metagenome assembly VAPK01 (sample SAMN08290443, study PRJNA428436) | hydrothermal vent metagenome | isolation source: Deep-sea hydrothermal vent chimney 1 | place: Pacific Ocean: Juan De Fuca Ridge | reverse complement strand
TTGCGCCCCTCGCCTACATCCCTGTAGGCGTCGCTACGATTCAACTGATTTATTTAGGATAATTATTTAGTGTTCCTTGCGTCAAATAAATCGAGGGTCATGGGATTAGGAAGAGAGTACGAGTGTTGTGTGCGAGCGGCAAGCATCTGAATCCCATGGTGTCACGGCAAAGTAATTTTTGAGATATTTATGTGATTTATCTTTGAAAAACTGCGGGCTATTTATTTTTCTTGCCACATTGCTCACACAAGCCATACCAAATATTGCACTCACTTCTAATTTGCCAATTGGACAATGAAGGAGGAATAGCGGTCGTTGTTAATTTTTTAACGTCTTGAATTTTTCCACAGTCAACGCAATAGGCATGATCATGATCTGTTGTATTGCTGTCGAATACAGTTTGGTTGTCGATGTGGAAACGCTTTACCAATCCCTGCTCCTCAAATTGTATTAAGGTGGTGTATATGGTGTTGGCCGATAAGGTAGGGAGGCTATTCCTTAATTCATCATAAAGCGCTTGCGGGGTGCAGTGACGGGCCTCCGTCAGCAGGCTCTTTGCAATTGCAATACGCTGCGGCGTGGCTCGAAACCCTGCTTTTCTTAGTAAATAACTGATTTTATCTGTATTCATATATCTATTTTCTATGATTTTATATTCGTTGACAATATTTATTAATAGGTATAGCCTACTATTTAGTAACATATACTAACTAGGAGGAGTCCATGAAAAAGATTTCAAGACGTCAGTTTTTGGGTATGTCTACTACAGTTGGCGCCGCAACCATTTTTGCGGGTACTTTCGCTCCGTCGGCAAACAGTCTTTTCGGATTGGCGGGAGTGGCAGAAGCCAGTACTCGAAAGCTTGATCCTTTCCGATTTGCCGTCATTTCCGACGCACACCTGTATGATATTAAAGATCATAAGTTTGATAACATCTTGATTAAAGCGGTTGACGATATCAATAAAATGAAGCCAAGACCGGATTTTGTCCTGTATGCCGGGGACTTAGGTCAATCGGGTGTTAAAGCTGAGCTACTAAAGGGTAAGAAGCTCTTGGATAAGTTGAAAATGCCCTACAAAATTATCCCCGGTGAACATGATTATTACCTGGACATGGGCAAGGAATGGCGCGGCTTGTTTGGTGATGAGCACTGGTCATTTAATCATAAGGGCGTGCATTTCATTGGTATGAACTCGATTTTGGTCAAAGATTTCTGGAGCGAGGCCAAATTGACAGCCAAAGAACGCATGTTACGCATGGAGGAATTGGAATGCCATCAGTGTGGTTTGTGGGGCGTGAGAGAGAAGCAACTCGAGTGGCTGGAAAAAGACGTAAAAAATCTGAGTCCGCAAACCCCGGTGTTCATCATGACGCATTCCCCGCTGTGGGATTATTATCCTCGTTGGAATTTCCAAACTGAGGACGCACCCGAGGTTCGTGCTATCTTGCGTAAATTTGATAAAGTTATCTCGATACATGGTCACGTACACCACGTGGTATACAACCAGATTGGTAACATGATGTCTGCAGGATTGCTGTCGACCTCCTGGCCATGGCCTTATCCACCTATCGATTTACCGCACCCCAATATCAAAATGAATCGTGCCGACCCAGGTGATTTTGAAGACGGGTTGGGATCTCATTTGCTGGATATTAGTGGTAATTTCGATGGGGTACTTAAGTATCACGCATTTTCGGACCTGTTGCCAGAAAACGTACGACGTGGCTTGCGACTCTAACCGCAATGGAGGATTTCAATGAATAGATTACAACGACACTATTTCAAGTTGATACAAGTTTCATTGGTTGGTATTGCCTTGTTGTCTGCGATGGTTGCTGTGCAAGCAAAAACACCGTTTACGGCTGCTGAAGCGGAAGATCATCGACAAGCGCTCATCACCGCTGTGGCGAAAGGGGATGCGTTATGGCACAGCCCAAAATTAGGTACGAACGGGTTGGCCTGTGCAAATTGTCATCCAGACGGATCAGCGGCAAATCCGCATACCTTTCCCAAGTTCCAGAGCAATTTAGGCAAAGTGGGAACTTTGCGCGAAATGATCAATTGGTGCATTGCTGTACCGATGCTGGGGATGCCGCTAGCCATGGATAGCGATGATTTAATCGCCATGGAGGCTTACGCCACTTTTACACATCGTGGGGTAGCAATCGCGCCGGGCAAAGATGAGCAACATGGTGCGGTACCGGTTAAGTCGGGTCCAGGTTATCCAACGGATGACGGTGGCAATCGGTGATCGAGTTTGGCGTCCGTGGCGGAGCCGAAGGAACGTTGTTTCGTATCTAGTACGCCGTCAAAATAGCCTAGCGCAAGGAGTCATGCCAGGGGGGAATGGGATGGTAACGTCCCTGACCTGCCTGGGATTTTTTGAGAGCTTATTCTGATACTTAATCGAAGGTCGAAGGGGTACTCGGGAGGCAAAAGTTATACGTACACAATGGTAAGTATTTATGACACTTGGCTAAAACTCAAGACGCTTCCTCAATTCTTCAAACGGGAAAATTATTTTTTTTGATAAGCAGGTCTATCAGACAATCCCCGTTACCAATCACACACATGCGGTAATTCAGGGACTTTAACCCCCCATATTTTCAGCACAAATTTATAACCTCGAATAGCGTCATTTTTACTTATCAACGTTTCGGCTAATAGACAATTTTTTCAATGCGTGGGTTTTGCACATTGAAAAAATTGTCCTTAAAGCAAATATTTGATAGCTTAAATGTCAACAAACAAGTTAAATAAATGGATTACACGGGCTTCAACTAGGTCAATTTATACGTCCTGTATATAGATCGTTTATTCTATGGAAAGTAGTATGACATTAAGTGGTATAGTTGCATTGTTTGGTGCTTTGGTTGTTCTGGCAATTATTCCTAGTATCAGCGTTTTGCTTGTATCGGCAAGATCAGCAGCGTATGGGTTTATTCATGGTGTTTTTACGACCATAGGTATAGCAATTGGCGATGTATTCTTTATATTGGTCGCTATGTGGGGTTTATCGTTTCTTTCTGAAACGATGGGTGGTTTGTTTTTCTTAGTAAAGCTGCTTGGTGGTGCTTATCTTCTTTGGTTTGGCATGAAGTTATGGAAGTCAAATTCCAACGCCAGGGATATTAAGGTTGAAGGGGACAGCGAGCCTTCTTTGTTATGCAGTTTAATGACGGGGCTGCTAATTACTGTAGGTGACCAAAAAGTAATACTGTTTTACTTTGCGTTTTTCCCCACATTTCTCGATATAACAACAATATCGTATGTTGATACAATCATTATTATAATAATCGATTTAGTCGCTTTAGGGGGTGCAAAAATTGCTTACGCTTATCTGGCGGATAAATCAAGATTGCTTGTTATAAGTGACAAGGCCAGAGAAAGAATGAATATTGCGGCTGGTTGTGTGATGATTGGTGCAGGTGTTTTTTTAGTGACAACGGTTTAATCAGTGAATTAAAAGAATATGTGTTAAATAGATTTAAAACGAAAATATACAATTAAATAACGAATAAAACAGGGATGGAACAAATATATGAAAATAATTTTACTGGCGTTAGTGTTTGTTGTAGCAGGATGTGCGATAGGTCAGCCAAAGTACTTTGCTCCAAAAGAGCGAGGGTCTTTATCAAACAAGGTATATAAAGTTAATGATTCCTTCGAAAAAGTATGGACATCGCTTGTTGGGAATACTCCAAGAAAGTTTTTTACAATTAAAAATATTGATAAAGATTCCGGGTTGCTCACATTAACTTTTGGAAGTACGCGACCTAAGAAATATGTAGATTGCGGAAAAATACCTGTGCAGAACCAAAAACACCGTGTGTCATATATTCAAGCTGCAAAAGTTACAGGTACAGTAGAATTATTGGGGACACTGAATTTGTCCATGAAATCAATTGATGACAGTAAGACGAACGTTTCATTCAATACGCACTACGACCTAAAAATAAAAAATGGGGACTTACCCAAACAAACATGGAATTTTACTACAAATGAAACATCGTCCAAAAAAATAGGTGAACTTAAAGTCACATGCATGTCAACTTTTTTTGCAGAAGTTGATATTGTTTCACTTATCAACTCTATAGTTAGTGGTCATTAGTAACACTATATTATACAAATATGAAGAAAATTAATTTTCCGTACATTGCACTTGGTTTAGGCCTTGTCCTTATGTTGGTCGTAATTAAAGGTAGTGAGGTGCGCGGTGGAGAGGCGGCTACTGCTATACCGTTACTTAGCTTGCTTGTGATAAATGAGTTTGCATTTTTTGTAACTGCTATTGGTGCGTATATAGGAATTAGACAAATTGTGTCTACCGGTATCAAGCCTGTTTATACGATTACCATAGTATTTTGTGTTCTATTATCTATTCGATTTTTGATGTTGGGGATAGATCTCTGGCCTCTCTAATTAGAACCAATATGAAGGACTATCGTAACAGTGGAATATTTTCTAGTAATGCTGTTATTGGCTAATATGAGAGTACTTAGACTAAATTTTCTTGGAGTGTGTTGAACTACTAAATTATAAATAACCATAATAAAATTAGAACGGAAAGGTACACAATACAATGCTTGTTGATAAAATTAAAAATAGAGAAAGTGGGATTGTTCTATACGGAATTACCCCGCCTAAGAAAGGAACGGATTCAGAAAAAATTAAGGAAATTGCATCCCGGCAAATACAAAGACTTCGGTCTCTCAAGGTTGATGGTTTGATTCTTTATGATATTCAAGATGAAAAATCCCGGACAGCTGTAGAGAGGCCATTCCCTTTCATGGAAACTTTGGATTCATTTTCTTATAGTAATGAATATCTTGGTTCTTTGCCTATTCCTAAAATAGTTTATAGATCTGTAGGAAAATACAGCAAAAAAGAGTTGTGCCAATTTCTTACCAATGCCTCTTCCAGGGAGAATCTGACTGTGTTTGTTGGGGCATCTTCGAAGTCTCAAGCAGTAACTTTATCAATGAATGATGCTTACAAACTTAAAGCGGAAACAAATGCTGACCTTCTTTTAGGTGGCGTTACAATTCCAGAGCGGCATCAGAGTAAAGGTGATGAACATATTAGAGTTTTTAATAAAATTTCTCAGGGTTGCTCATTTTTTGTTTCTCAGGGTGTTTATGATGTAAACGCAGCAAAGAATTTTTTGTCTGAGTACTATTATTATGGACAGGAAAATAATATGCCACTTGTTCCAATATTGTTTACTCTAACACCTTGCGGTTCTGCTAAAACGCTTGAATTTATGAAATGGCTAGGAATCAGTATCCCCAAGTGGTTGGAAAACGAACTTCTCCACTCCAATGATATTCTTCAAAAGTCGGTCAATTTTTCTGAACAAAGCTGGTTGGAATTAAAGAGTTTTGCTGATGAAAAAGGAATTCCTGTCGGATGTAACATAGAGAGTGTTGCGATTAGGAAAGTGGAAGTCGATGCTTCGATTGATTTATTGCGCAGAATTAGTAAATAGTCCGGTTTTTTATTCGAGGTCTATCGAGTTATGATTTATATTTCCATGCTCCGTGGCATAAATGTCAGTGGTCAAAAGAAAATTAAAATGGATGATCTGAAATCTCTTTACGAGCTAATGGGGTTTCAAAATGTTGTGACTTACATACAAAGTGGCAATGTAATATTTTCTTCTAAAGCAGAAAATAAAACAGAATTGAAGAGAAAAATAAAAGAAGCTATCGAGAAAGAATATAAATTTACTGTTCCTGTTGATATTCGTACAAATATTGAATTCAAAAAAATAATTAAAAATTGTCCATTTGGCCAGATTGATTTGACAAAAGATGGGACTAAAGTGTTAGTAACATTTTTGCATTCAAAACCATTAATAAATAAAATAAAAGATCTTCAAAGTTATGTGGTGGCGCCAGAGCAATTAGTCGTATGTGGCAAAGAATCCTACCTTTATTGTCCCAATGGATACGGTAAAAGCAAACTATCAAATAATTTTATTGAAAAAAAGCTGGGGGTTGATGCGACGACAAGAAATTGGAAAACAGTACTTAAATTATATGATTTATCGTCATAGCGCAGTTCTATCCTATATGGTCAATATTTTCAGTGTGTAGTCAGTATTTGTGATACACGGAATTATTAATTAATAAGCATCTCTATCAAAGCTCACCGCACTTTCTAATGACCATGCTTTTTTTAGGATCAATACAGGTGGACTATCTATTCTTTCATTAGTTTGAGCTTTAGTGAGTTTGAATATCCAGTAATCCCCGCCATCTGACGGACCCACTAAATCTACCCAATTTAAATTATTCAACCTATAATACTCAGCAATCGAACTTGCTTCGTATTGATCAATACCATCGGAATAATCTACTTTACTGATATTTTCATTAATTCGATTTTGCAATGGAGAACAACCGAAAAGCAGTAACAAACTAACGACAAACACTAATCTAGCTAAGTTTTTCATAACTATCTCATCCCGCTGCGGATGCCTGCCTCTCGACGGGCTATTATCACGTGCGCTATTTCATTTCTATTCTTATTGGAGCGCATTTTAATAGTTCGCTATATTATTTGCTATAGATTTATCGAATATTTAGCCGTTGTATTATATTTATGCTAAATAAAAAAACAACAATAACCGTGGAATATTTAATTTGTGACTTGATGACCAATAAAAGCCGAATAAAATAGTAGGTTATTATTATTTTGCTGGTGGGGCTTATTTGAAAATGTGAGCTAAATTACACTGTGAGGTGTTTTTTTACTAAATCAGGCGTTAGCTCAGAGATAGCACCCTTAGCGACAGATTTGCCACGTTCCAATATACAGAATTGTTTTGCTACACGCCGAGCGAACGGCAGTTTTTGTTCTACAAGCAATACAGTAATATTACTTTCCTGGTTTAAACGAAGAATAATGTCACCGATTTCTTTAACAATATTTGGCTGAATTCCTTCAGTAGGTTCATCCAGGATTAAAATCATCGGATCAATTGACAACGCACGTCCAATGGCGAGTTGCTGTTGTTGTCCACCGGAGAGATCACCTCCACGTCGCTTCAACATTTTTTTAAGTACCGGGAACAGTTCAAAAATATTTTCAGGAATGTCCCTAATTTTATCTCTACGAGCGGTGAGACCAATGCGCAGGTTTTCTTCTACGGTTAACAATGAAAATATTTCTCGCCCTTGTGGTACATAACCAATGCCGAGTCGCGCTCTGCGATCTGCGGGATGATTGGTTAATTCAGTCCCATTAAAAAGTATACTGCCAGATTGAACGGGTAATAAGCCCATTATTGCTTTTAGCAACGTGGTTTTACCCATACCGTTACGCCCCATCAAACAAGTGCAAGCGCCTTGTTCGACATTCAGCTCGGTATCCCAAAGTGTATGGCTCTCACCATAATACTGGTTTAGTCCACTAATTTTAAGCATGACTCATTCACCTAAATAAACTTCGATGACACGCGCATCGTTTTGTATTTCATCCATCGTTCCTTCTGCCAGCACAGATCCTTCGTGTAACACCGTTACTTTACGGGCAATTGAACGAACAAAAGCCATATCGTGTTCTACGACGACGATGGAGTGTTTACCTTCAAGAGAAAGAAGTAATTCTGTGGTTTTATCCATTTCCTGATGAGTCATGCCCGCAACAGGTTCATCAATGAGCAATAGTCGTGGGTTTTGCATTAATAACATACCAATTTCCAGCCATTGTTTTTGGCCATGCGATAATAGCGCTGCTCGGTGATGATATTGTTCTGTTAGACCGATGGTATTCATTACCTCCTCAATCAGATCCTGCTGCTCGCCGTTGAGTTTCGCGACCAGAGAGGACCAGACGCGTTTGTCAGCGTACATCGCCAGTTCCAGATTGCTAAACACCGAGTGTTCGGGGAAAACGGTTGGTTTTTGAAATTTTCGGCCGATGCCTGCACTGGCAATGTCATATTCTGTCATGCGTGTTAAATCCATGCTTTGTCCAAAATAAGCGGTGCCGGTATCCAGTTTTGTTTTCCCAGTGATGACGTCCATCATCGTGGTTTTTCCCGCACCATTTGGACCAATAATGCATCTCAATTCACCTGCATCAATATAAAGCGTCAAGTCATTTAATGCTTTGAAGCCATCGAATGCCACCGTGACGTTTTCCATGTACAGGATAGTGCCATGCGAGATATCCAACTCACCCGCAACGACAGCGTGTCGACCTTGTTGCGAAAATGGATATCGTCCTTGCGCAACAAAGTCAAAAACACGGTCGCGCCGCATGGTTTGACGAAGTTTATCTAATGACTTCACTGTATACCTGCCGATTTTCTTTTTCTAATTTTTTCTATCAAACCGATGATACCCTTTGGTAGAAATAAGGTGACTACAATAAACAGGCCGCCCAGTGCAAATAACCAAACTTCCGGTAGTGCGCCGGTAAGAAATGTTTTCGAGTAGTTAATCAAAATTGCACCTACAACGGCGCCATAGAGTGTCGCTCTACCACCAACAGCGACCCATACAACGAGCTCAATAGAATTTAATGGCGAAAATTCGCCGGGATTAATTATTCCCACTTGAGGAACATAAAGTGCGCCTGCGATACCCGCTAATATTGCCGAGCAAACGAATACCCATAATTTATAATATTCAACTCGATAGCCAATAAAACGCGCACGGTCTTCTGCGTCACGGATTGCTACCACAACGCGACCTAACTTTGAATTTACTATATATCTCGATAGTAAATATCCGATTGCCAGTGCCACTGCAGTTACAATAAAGAGTGACACGCGAGTGCTGTTTTCCTGCAAATTAAAACCCAGGATATCTTTAAAATCAGTTAATCCATTGTTTCCGCCGAAGCCCATTTCGTTGCGAAAAAAAGCCAGTAATAAGGCGAAGGTGAGCGCTTGTGTCAGTATTGATAAGTAGACACCGGTTACCCGTGATCGAAATGTAAGCCAGCCAAAGACAAGCGCCAACAGCCCGGGCACCAATACCACCATTAGCATGGCAAACCAAAACTGATCGAAACCGTACCAGTACCAGGGCAGTTCTGACCAATTGAGAAAGACCATAAAATCGGGTAGTTCGGCGTTACCGTATACACCACGATCGCCAATTTGACGCATTAAATACATACCCATCGCATAACCGCCTAATGCGAAAAAGGCACCGTGACCCAGGCTGAGTATGCCGCAATAGCCCCAAACAAGATCCAGTGCGAGCGCGAGTAAGGCGAAACTGAGGTATTTTCCCAGCAACGTAACGGTATACGTTGAGACATGGAAGGCAGAGCTCTCAGGTACAAACAGGTTTAATGTGGAGACAAGCACCACCACAACCGCGAGGATAGAAAGGAAAATTTTTCCGCCTCGATCATTTTGCAGAATACCGGCAAAGATACCTTTATGTTGATTTGCTTGCTGCATATTTAGTAATAGGGTTAATTTTCTGTCGCACGACCTTTTTGTGGAAATAAACCACGAGGCCGTTTTTGTATAAACAAAATAATAAAAATGAGTACCAGTATTTTTGCAAGCACCGCGCCTGCCCAGGGTTCAAGAAATTTGTTGACAACACCAAGAGACATTGCGCCGACCAGTGTGCCCCATAAATTTCCTACACCGCCGAATACCACCACCATGAACGAATCGATAATGTAGGACTGACCGAGGTTGGGTCCTACATTGGTTAATTGGCTTAGCGCGACCCCGGCGACCCCGGCAATGCCGGACCCCAGACCAAAGGTGAGTGCGTCGACCCATTCAGCACGTGTCCCCATCGCTTTTGCCATGGCTCGATTCTGTGAAACCGCCCTGACTTTAAGGCCTAGTGTGGTTTTTTTGAGAATGAGCATGAGTGCGAAGAAAACGATTAAGCTGAATAAAAGGATATATAATCGGTTATAGGTGAGCGACAGGGCGCTATTTATTTCCAGTGAGCCGCTCATCCATGCAGGTGTTTCGACAGAACGGTTTAAAGGAGAAAAAATAGACCGTACTAGTTGTTGTAATACCAAGCTAATGCCAAATGTAGCAAGCAATGTTTCCAATGGGCGTCCATACAGAAATCGAATAACACCACGCTCGATCGCAATACCAAACAAACCTGATACGATAAATGCTGCAGGGATCGCGACTAACAAGGAAAGTGCGATATTGTCAGGCATGATTAATTGGATGACATAAGTAGTATATGCTCCCAGCATGATAAGTTCGCCATGTGCCATGTTGATTACGCCCATGACCCCAAAGGTAATTGCGAGACCAATTGCAGCCAGTAATAAAACCGAACCAAGGCTTAAGCCAAAAAATATTTTTTCAATAAGCGCATAAAAATCCAATTGTGAATTGATACGCTTCAATGACTTCTTTACGGCATTACGAATTTCAATATCTTTCTCTTTATATGAGTCGTTATGTGAGTCATCAGTTGATTTTTCGAGTAATTTTGAAAGTTTGTTTCGGGCTTCCTGGCTTAGGCTGTCACCCAGTAAAGAAATGGCTTTTAATTGAGTGGTTTTGTCTTCACTGTATATGTCTGAAAACGCGAGTGCCAGTTCGATAGCCTCTTTTACGGCATTGTTATTTTTTTCGTTGAGTGTGCTGCGTAATAAATCAATAGTATCTTGATTTAAATTTTTAGTCATTTCCGACACTGCATTTAAGCGTACATCCATGTCTTCGCTAGCCAGACTTAATTGTGCGATTGCGTTGCGCAGTTGCTTGCGCAGTTTGTTGTTGACACGTATTTTTTTAATATCGTGTTTTTCAACTGTGCCTATTTTGTCCCCTGTTATTGCGTTAGAGATGGAGTAGCCATTTTCTGTTTCGCTTGCAATAACAATGAGCTTGTCGCTGTTGCGGTAAAATAAGTTACTTTCCAATAACGCCGTTAAAATGCCAGGCGTGCGTTTGTCGCGTATTTTTGCTAATTTTTTTATGGCTGTTGCTTTTAATTTAAAGCTTTTTACATTGAGTGCATTGATGGCGTCGGCAAAAGATGAGGTTTCACTGTTTTGTGGATGGGCTTGTTGATTGTCTGCAAGACAAGGCGTGACGATGGAAATAAATAGTATAATACTAATAATGATCGAGACAGGTAAGCTAACGGAATGCTGCATCGCTTTTTTTACAAAAGGTGAGGTCAAAGGTGTAGTCGGGTGTATTATAGATAGGTACTGCCTATTTATCTCATTATCTAGAGCGAAACAGGCAGTACCCAGCAGTGTTTAGTTACTAAAAATTCTGACCAGAACACTTTTTAGTGATGGTGTTATAGTTTCCACATTTAATCGGCGTCGTCCAGTTAGCGACGATGTCTTTGCTGCCAGGCAAAAAATCCGACCAGGCGTCGCCCGCAACGATAGAGTCTGTTTGCCAGACGACATCGAACTGACCGTCTTTTTGAATTTCACCAATTAAGACAGGTTTGGAGAGGTGATGGTTCTTGTTCATCACCGCTATACCACCAGTTAAGTTCGGTTGGGTGATGCCGATCATTGCTGCTTCTACTGCATCAGTGTCCGTTTTACCTGCTTTTTCTACCGCTTTAACCCACATATTAAAACCGATGTAGTGTGCTTCCATCGGGTCGTTGGTGACGCGTTTTTCGTCTTTAATATAGGCGTGCCATTTTTTGATAAACTCCTTATTGGCTTTGTTATCTACACTCATGAAATAATTCCAGGCTGCAAGGTGACCTACGAGCGGTTTTGTGTCTAAACCCGATAGCTCTTCTTCACCTACCGAAAACGCAAGAACTGGGATGTCTTCAGCGGAAATGCCCTGGTTACCAAGTTCTTTGTAAAAAGGTATGTTTGCATCACCATTGATTGTAGAAACAACTGCGGTCTTTTTACCTTGTGAACCAAATTTTTTAATATCAGATACGATACTTTGCCAATCTGAATGACCAAAAGGCGTGTAGTTAATCATGATGTCAGATTTTTTTACACCTTTTGACAATAAGTAAGCTTCGAGAATTTTGTTTGTGGTTCGAGGATAAACATAATCAGTGCCGGCCAAAACCCATCGTTTAGCGCCTATTTCATTCGCCAGGTAATCAACGGCTGGAATGGCCTGTTGGTTTGGGGCTGCGCCCGTGTAGAAAACATTTTTAGACGATTCTTCGCCTTCGTATTGTACCGGGTAGAATAGTAAGCCGTTTAATTCTTCAATAACGGGTAATACAGATTTACGTGAAACCGAAGTCCAACAACCAAAGATGACGTCTACATCCGCTTTTGAAATGAGTTCACGCGTTTTTTCAGCGAATAACGGCCAGTTTGATGCCGGGTCAACGACGACGGCTTCGAGTTTCTTTCCAAGTAAACCCCCTTTTTTATTTTGTTCTTCGATCAGCATGAGCACGGTGTCTTTAAGCGTAGTTTCGCTTATCGCCATAGTGCCTGAGAGTGAATGGAGAATGCCGACTTTGATGGTATCTTTTGCAGCAAGCGCAGCATTGCCGGTAAATAGACTGAAGCTTGCTAACAGCAACAGTGTTACTAACATATTTTTTGGTTTAGTTGATATTTGAAATTTCATTTACATCTCCCCTTTAGCTTCCTCTTTAGTTTAAGTTTAGATTTCTGATTGTTATCGTCGGGTTTATTTACAACGCAGTTATAACAAGTTTATAACATGTGTAATGCTATAACTGCATCGTAATTTTTTTGTTTTATTTTTTGTTAAAGAATATGACTATATCTGCAATTGAACACCCATCAGGAAACGGATGAAGTCAGACCCAGCGCTCGTGTCTGGGTCAATGTTTGATAATACAAATGAAACTCTTGCATTGTGACCGTCTATTATGTAGTTCAATCCCAAATCAAATTGGGTCGGGGTTCTGCCAGCATTATCGCCGCCAGATGTGCTATCGACGCCCAGACGTTGAAAGCGCGTATGGGGTTGCAATTTACCCAAGCCATACTTTTCGGGGAATAAAAAGGCGCCTGAAATGAAGAAGCCAGTACCTTGAAGTTGTCGAATGTCTGAAAGATTGTCCGTGTCATAGTTATAAAGAGCGCTTTCCACTGTGACTACACCGCCGTTTTTAACTTTGGTTTCAAACAGTATATCAAAATTGGCGCCCAGGAAATCACCCGCGTTTCCCGAGAAACCCACGCCATCCTTTTGCCATTGAAGTACAGCGCCCAACGCCAGAATATCTTTGCTGCCATAGTAGCTGCTGCTGTTGTAATAGCCGGATTCCGGGTCGAGCAAGTTGTAAGTGAAACGACCCGCCAGTAATGGCATGTCTTTTTGGTTAGGTGACGCGAGATTATCGCCATCTCGACCTTCAAACATACCGACCTGGTATTTCATTTTTCCGCCGTCAACTTCCCCCCAGAGTGCGAGGCCATCGTCACGACCAGCGACTATCGAAGGGTAAGCGCTTACCATTGGATATTCCCAGGTTGACAGGTAGTAGGGGCCATTGAGGTTTGAGCGATCGCTTGGAGGCAGAAATCGTCCCATCCAGAAGTTAAATAAATCAGAAAATTTGAATTGGGCTATACCGTCAATTACCTGGGTATCGCCATTATTATTCGCATTATTGGATATGAACTCGCTGTTGAAAGTAAAGGTTACATTTTTGTGCACCTGACCATTAATGTATAATCGAATACTCTCTAGTGAAAAATCATGATTTGCTTCGTTGCCAACAGGTGCTTGATCCAGTCCGATGCTAAAGCTGCTACGCAAACCTGCGCCTACATTGATCCATTTATCATCGTCAATTTTTAATGTGCCGCCTGCAAAACTGGGTGTAGTGCTAAATGACAATGCAGCTAATATTCCGGTAAACATAAATGCCAAGTGGCGTAGTTCGTTTTTGATTATTCTCATGTATCTTTATCCCCCAACAAAGTGATTTATGTGGTATATATTTGTGAAAATCAGAGCAAAAAACCGAATTTGTTTTAGTGCATGTTCTTCAGCATATTGCCTAAGCGTAATGCCCATGCCAACAGGATTATATGGGTGCTGTTAAATTTAAGCGAATATTTATAAATGAAATAATGAGCGGTAGTGCAGTGCTTCAAATTTGTTCGATTAATTAACATACAAATTATGACGCTAACTCACAATAAACCCAAACAGTTTAATGATAGTACCGAGACAGGCACCAATATGGTGCGCAAGAAGGGTGGTTGTCATTTTACAATGACTACGCTTAATGACATGTGTTAATGGTTATTTAGTCAATAGCATTATTGAGCATTCCGTTTTTAATAATAAACTGAATGACGTTATCCAGACCATCACCTGTTTTAAGGTTTGTAAAATAAAATAATCGCTCGCCACGCATTTTTT
>VAPK010566557.1_pt1 | contig 14323 bp, 17 predicted proteins | sample 3395031 | NCBI WGS metagenome assembly VAPK01 (sample SAMN08290443, study PRJNA428436) | hydrothermal vent metagenome | isolation source: Deep-sea hydrothermal vent chimney 1 | place: Pacific Ocean: Juan De Fuca Ridge | reverse complement strand
TTATACGCCACACCCCATCTTGGAGACTTACCTGTATACCCCAAAGCTTCTTGTATCTTTCTGGAATTTACCTTTATTACAACACCATCAACATCATACTCCTGCTTTGTCCTCTTGTTCACCCAACTATTGTAGAACTTTTCAATTTCATCTATATTCCTACAAAGTTTAAAGTGCGGATTAACCTTAAAGCCAAGTTTCTTCAAAAGCTTTAATTCTTCTATCTGTGTAGATGGAATTTCTACACCTTTTAATTTATCAATATCATAAATAAACGAGTCCAATCTGCGACTTGCAGCAATCTTTGAATCAAGCTGTCTAATAGAACCTGCGGCAGCATTGCGAGTATTGGCAAACGGCGTTTCTCCTTTCTTCTCGCGCTCTTTGTTTAAACGCATAAGTTCACTATTTGAAAGCCACGCTTCGCCAACAGTAATAACATCAAATGATTCATTCAAAACCAGAGGCACACTACCAATGGTCTTGAGATTTTGTGTTACATTTTCACCAATAACACCATCCCCCCTAGATGCACCTTGTACAAACTCGCCGTTTTTGTATGTCAAAATAATCTTAAGCCCATCTATCTTTATCTCACAACAATATTCAAGTGTCTCACTTTTAAGTTCAGAATATTTTTCAATCAACCGTTTTGTCTTCTCATCCCATTTTTTCAGTTCTTCAAAACTAAAAACATCATCAAATGACCACTGCCGTGTCTCATGTTTCACCTTTTCAAAATGACTCAATGGTTCCCCGCCGATTCTCTGTGTAGGACTTGTCGAAGATTGAAACTGCGGATATTTTTCTTCAAGAATACGAAGCTCTTCCATCAATGAGTCATATACTTCATCTGTCACGTCCGGCTTATCGAGCACATGATAAAGATAACGATGACCATCCACCACCTTACGCAATTTACCTATACGCTCTTTCGCTTCTTTTGTATATTTCTCAAGCATCAATCGTTAAAAATTACAAGGCACGACAACAGCCAATTATCATTATTAGTAAATATTAGTATACGTAGATTTAACACCTCTTTCAGACCTTCTTGGATTAGCCGAATCACATGAATTAAGACCTCTTGATTCTATTGTCGTAGTAACATAAGTAATATTATCAACTTTTGATACAATAACATCAACACACGGATCGTCGACCCCACCAAGCAATATACCAAATTTTGTGGTAGCGGAAGAGGCATCACTTGTCACACTATCAATTCCAACACCACCAGCACAATTAAAAACCATAAGTGTTTCTGAGCTATTTTTTGGGAAAACAGTTCCACGATTATCGATATTCGTAACATTGTCCCAATACAAAGCGCACTCAAGGCCCGTATCTGCAGCATAGAAAGCCTTAGCAGACTCTCTTCCCAAAGAAGATAGTTTCATTTCTTTTAGGGATATCTCCATCACACCGGCACCGATAACCAAAACAACTCCGGAAACAAGTATCGCAATAAATAACGCAATCCCTTTTTGTTTATTTTTATATAATTTTATCTTATCATTTATCATATAACTATCGCCATCTGGTTATATATTCTTCCACTGTAACGCTCTTGCTTTCTCCTCCACTTTCCCACGTAACTGTTGACGAGACACGGGTGCCCTCTTGTAAACGATTACTGGGAAACATTACTGTCCTTGAAAATTTTGACGATACACTACTGGGGTCGTGAGAATACAAATTATCTCCGTCTAAATATAATTTATAATAATCACAGGCGGATGGTAATCCTCTACATATATTACCGTCGGGCACATTAATGGTGCACACATTACTTCCATTCCCTCTACAATTCTCAGTAAATACATCAAACCAATCACTTGCACCAGTATCAGCATTATTATTAAGCTCTGTACTTATTCTATACTTTACCAATTCCACTGCTTCTTGTGCCAAGTATGTAGCCGTTATCTGCTCACTTGCATATCTTGCGCTCACAATACTATTGGAATATATAACCATGGGCATAACTGCCGACATTAATAATATCGCGATAGCTATCAATGTTTCTACGAGTGTTAACCCTTGTTTATTTTTAATTAAAGTATACATATTTTTTTACTCTGGTTGTCTTTGTGTTACGGTGGTTTGTATTCTAAAACTTGTCGACGATTTATCGCTAACAGTACCAGCAAGTGAAATTATTATATGCGGATGCTCCGTACCACTCCCAGCACCAAGAACATAAAAATTGAGTTCATCAATCGTTATATTTGCCGCAGTCATGTCTGAAAAACTACTCCCGCCGTCTTTTGACCTCTGAACAACAGAATTAATTAAACTATACACCATGGTATCATTATCCTGAGACAAAAACGCCAACGAAGTGTCTCCACTTACACAATCAACACCAACACCTCCTGACGCCAAAACCATGGGTAATGACGGATTGCATGTATACACGGAACCCATTCTTATTTCTCGAGACATCGACTCCAACGCCAAATTCAAATTATCCATAGCAATACGCATAGTTCTTACTTTTCTATTTGTATCAGACAAAGAAAGCATCGCTCCTGTTGCAATCATCACTACAACAGTAAATAATCCAAGTGACACAATAAGTTCAACAAGAGTAAACCCTGTATTTCTATTTTTAATTGGTAATTTTAAATTTCTCATTTTTAATTTACGTAAATTTGTCCAGTATCTGTAATATTTATTGTCTTAGTACTTCCATCACTGATTCGCTCAAGAACGACACTACCATTTGAGTAACCCGAATCTAAAAAACCACCACCCTCACTAATTAGTACATACATGTCAGCATCTGGATTAGGTCTCTCAAACATAAATCCCGCCCCATAAAATTCACAGTCAGAATCAAAGCATACATCAACTATCCTAAAACCATCTTTTATTAAAAAAGTTTCTTCCACATTTACTTCATTTAATGTATAAAAAATATAATTAGTATCTTGATCTCTAAATGTATTTAAAGTGAAAGAATTAGGCTCACTATCACTAAAAACAACACCGTACGTAACCCCAAAATCCGCTTCCACTTCCTTGCCACTTAACCCGTACACCTGTGCTTCTCTTATTGTAAGCGCTATGTTTAATGCCTCATTCTCAAACTCTGTCTCACTGGTAAAATCTCCAAAATTTGTCATAACAACGGTTGCAACAACAGATGAAACAAAAAACACAACCAAAAGCTCTATTAAAGTGAACCCACCCTGTGGTGAAAATTTATTAGAAAATTTTAATATATTTTTTAACCTCACGTTTATATTTTAACACATGTCTAACCTATGTATAGATTAAATATGTGTACTAGAAAATTTATGATAATGAAAATACGTCAATACTAAAGAAAAAGACTAAAAGCATGCTAAGGATTAAAAACGGGCCAAACGGTATCTCACTCTTAATTGTAAACCTTGTACCTCCCAGAAATAAACCTCTTGCTTTACCTATCCCTATTAGGGTAAGCCCAAACACAGACCCTATCCAAAATGCAAGTATAATAGCAGACAACCCTGCATAAAATCCCAAGAACCACCCTATACCAAGTGCCAACTTTGCGTCCCCAAACCCCATCCATGTCCCTTTGGAGAAAAACCACAATCCGGCAAATGGTAAGAACAAAATAGGTCCCGCCATCCAGTCCAGCACTTGAACATTGGGCATCCAAACTAACTGTAATAAAGACAAAACAATAAACGCATACACAAATCCATCTGGAATTATTTTGTGACGAATATCATAAACAGAAATAACAACAAAAATACTCATCAATATCAATAAATACACAGTTTCAGTTATTGAATACTGGCTCCAAAAAACCGCAACAAACAACAGTCCTGTCATAATTTCCACCAATGGATACTGCCATGATATCTTACTCTTACAGCCGATACATCTTCCACGCTGTAACACAAAACTTACGACAGGGACAAGCTCATACCAAGAGAGAGTCTTCCCGCACGAAAAACACATAGAACGCCCGCAAGTAAAAGATGTACCAGAGTTATACCTATAAATAACAACATTCAAAAAACTTCCGATAGTTGCACCAAAAATAAAAGCGAAGATATAAAAAACAATTTCCATTACTATTTATTCTACCACACAAACCACTACCTTTAAATTTAAACCACCGAGGTTGAGCCTCGGTGGTTTAGGAGATTAACATAAAAACACCGCCGGGAGGCGGTGTTTTTATAACCAAACATATATTTTACAGACTAGTCGCAATCCTGATTGCCATCTGCAGTAAGTTGAGTTGTGGTTTTTGTAGTAGTTGCTGCGTTACCTTTATAGTCCACACAGAAATACTCAGTTGGAGCAGTCTTTAAGAAAACTGCCATAACCCATTCATTAGCATCGGCGGAACATACTCCAGTACTCCCAGAAGCACTCTCTGCGGATGATAGTGCATTAGCGACATTTGTATCGGCACACACGTTAGTATAAACACCACCGTCGTCATCGTAAACTAATTCCGCCTGAGCTCGTACATTAGCCAAGTTTGCCTTAATAGCAGCGTCAGCTCCTTTACTTCGTGCTGTATTAAGAGATGCCAATACAACTGAAGCCAAAATACCAATGATTGCGATAACAACCAAAAGTTCAATAAGCGTAAAACCTCGTTTTTTGTTAAACATTTTTATTTTTTATCTTTTATTACTAATAAATATTTTAATAATTTCCCGCCCAAGACATTAATACCTCTTGGGTGCGAGACCCGCTTAGATATTAAAACCTTAAGCGGAAAATTACTCGACCTTATATTTTCTTTATCTAAAGTGAATACTCACTTTTCTACTCTCTATTATAATACAACAAGTAAATTAAGGGCAATTTTAAGGTGTGGATAACTGCAATTACCTGCTCCTCAAGGTTCGACCTTCTCCCGCATTACGCTTCGCTTCATTCCTCCTTAAGGTCGAACCTTTTCCCGCATGCCTAAATACCGCCAGCAAGGTTATATATAGGCATAAGGACCGATGCCAACACTCCTCCTACACCAATCCCTAAAAGCACTATCATCGCCGGTTCTATTAAACTAATAAGAGTATCTACGGCAGTATCAACCTCTCTTTTGTAAAAAATAGCAATTTTTTTGAGAATATTCCCAAGTTCTCCAGTTTCTTCTCCAACTCGAATCATCTGTATCAACATTCCAGGAATCTCATTTTTACCAGACAGTGCCTTTGACATTGGATCTCCTCCTTTTATTTTTTCTACAGAATCCAATAAGATTGTTTTATAAATTTCACTACCAACAACAGATGACGTAATTTCGACGGCACGTACCATTGGGATACCGCTCGAAAGCATCGTGTGCATATTATCCGCAAGGCGCGCGAGGTATAATTTTCTAAATAAATTACCAAATCCTGGTAATTTTAATGCCATTCTTGAAAATAGTAATTTATTTGCACGTTTAAATTTCCAAAATAAAAATCCTAAAGCTATTAATAAGACTACTGCAAACAACCCATAACCTACTAAAAAATCGCTAATACCAATAACTATTTTGGTATATATCGGAAGTTCTTGTCCACTAGCAGTCAATATATCGCTTAATTTTGGGATAATGAATGTAAACAAACCTATCATAACTACCATGAAGATTGTTATCACAAAAGCGGGATATGTCAGAGCTCCACGTATTTTTGCAGATAACTCATATGACCTATCAATATAATCCGCTAAATACAGAAAAGTGTCTGAAATTTTACCTGACTCTTCTCCGGCACGCACCATATTTACATAAAAATCAGAAAATACACTTGGGTGCTTATTCAATGCATCTGAAATGGTCATACCGCTTTGTATGTCGTCAGAAATCTCATTCAACTTCTTTCTCAAAGTAGGATTCCCTGACTCCGCAGCTAAAAGCTGAAATGAACGCAACGCAGGAACTTGAGCTTCAAACAAGGTAGCTATCTGTCGTGAAAGTATCACTACATCTTTTGTTTTAACCCTAGAGAGAAAAGCGATATCCATTTCAAAAATAGAAACTTTTTCAGCATCTGAAATAGAAGCAATAATGAGCCCTCGTCTCTGTAGAGAGCTTATCGCCACATCTTCATTCAGTGCTTCTATTGCACCTGTTCTCTCCTCTCCTGTTTTTGTTATGGCTTTATATTTGAAAAGCATATATCAATTATATTTTTAGAAATTAAAGTAATTTTTCAAGAACCTTCGGATTAAGAGAGTGCAGATATGCTTGATCTGGGGATATCTCACCTCTTTTTACCAACTCTGCCAGAGACCTATCCATGCTTATCATTCCATCTTTTATACTTGTCTCAATAACAACATTTATCTCATGTGTTCTACCTTCTCTTATAAGACTTGCTACTGCCCTGTTGTTTATGAGCAACTCATAAGCAGGAACAAGTCCCCCTGAAACTCTCGGCACGAGCCTTTGTGAAAAAATACCCAAAAGACTACTTGATAATTGTATCCTTATTTGCTGTTGTTGTCCTGATGGGAAAGAGTCAATTATTCTATCAATTGTTTGGGGTGCATTATTAGTATGAAGTGTTGAAAGGACAAGATGCCCTGTCTCAGCAGCCGTAACGGCTGCTGACATGGTCTCTGGGCCTCTCATTTCACCAAGCATAATAACATCAACGTCCTGCCTAAAAGCAGAATGAAGTGCAGAGTGAAAATCTTTTGTGTTTATTCTAACCTCACGCTGATCAATTAGTGACTTATCTGGCTTATATATATACTCTATTGGATCTTCTATTGTAACGATGTGCTCGGCACGTTCTCTGTTTATAAGTTCAACCATTGAAGCAAGAGTAGTTGATTTTCCTTGCCCGACAGGACCAACAACCAAAAAGAATCCTTGTTTCTTACGAGCAAAAGCGTCTACGATTGGAGGCAAATTAAGCTCTGCGGATGTTTTTATTTCACTTGCTATTAATCTTAAAGCTACTCCTATTCCATCTTTTTGAAAAAAAGCATTACCCCTAAATCTTGTTTCGTCTAAAAACTCATAAGAAAAATCTATTTCCTGTGTTTCAAAAAAAATATCTTTTTCTTTTTCTGATAAAAAATCATCAACAAAAAACTCCATATCTTCCTTTGTGAGCACAAGCTCATTGACAAGTGGCAACAGGTTGCCTGAAACACGCAAGGTCGGATAATGCCCTACAGATAAATGCAGATCAGAAGATCCTTCTTTTATTGTTGTTCTTATTAAATTTTCAAGTTTTTTATTCATTCTTTTAATTTTATAATTTGTAAACTACTTTCCGTTTATCAGCTCTGTTACTTTTGCAACAACCTCAGATGGAGTAGAGTCTGCCTTTACAATATATCCATCAGCTCCAAGTTTATTCCCTTTTTCTATGTCTGAAGGCTGTCCTAGGTTTGACAAAATAACCATCTTTGCTCCTTCTGCAAGTTTTTCTTTTTTGATTTCTGCCAAAAGCTCAAAACCATCCATAGCCGGCATAACGATATCCATAATTACAATATCAAAACTATTATCTTCTTTAAGTTTAGCGAGAGCTTTTATGCTGCCAAACGCAGAGTCAACATCAAATCCTTTTTCTTTGAACTTGAGCGTATACATATCTAATAAAAACTTGTCATCATCAACTATAAGAATTTTATATTTTTTATCCATATTTTATATTAATAATACAAATAAACTCTCTTATTAACAAGCTTATTATATATTCTTTAAACTTAGAGCACTACAAGGTGTTAACCTCTTCAAACGGTATTATCCCTTCAAATGCTTTTCTAATAGCGTCTTCTTTCATTGTTGTCATACCATTTGCTCTAGCTATCTTCCATATTTCAGGCTCTACTGGGTTTGTTAATATAACATTCTCAATCTCGTCAGTTTTTTCCAAAAATTCAAATACAGCGACCCTGCCCCTTGTACCCCCGGGGCACTCAGGAGATACCCCCGCTTCGTAGAAAGTATCCCCCATTACAATATCTTTTCTGAATTTTTCCGGCAGATCTTCAAACTCTTTGTTTATCATTACTTTCATGCTTTCCGTAACTGGAACAGGCTTCCTTGATTCAGGACATAGTGTTCTTACAAGACGCTGGGCCACAGCTAAGATAAGAGTAGGAGCTATAAGATACGGATCAACTCCCATGTCAATAAGTCTTGGTACAACACCTATCGCGTTATTTGTATGTAATGTTGAAAACACTAAATGTCCAGTAAGAGCAGCTTGTATCGCGAGTTGAGCAGTCTCCTTGTCGCGAATCTCACCAACCATAATAATATCTGGATCTTGCCTAAGAATAGACCTTAATCCATTTGCAAAGCTATATCCTATCTCCGGTCTTACTTGCGACTGACTAACTCCGCCTATTTGATACTCAACAGGATCCTCTAAGCTAACAATATTCTTCTTTTCTTTGTCCAGTTCACCAAGCATTGAATACAAAGTGGTTGTCTTACCCGAACCAGTAGGTCCTGTAATAAGAATAAGTCCATATGGGTTCTTTATAGCATTTCTAACTATCTCAACACCCTTTACCCCCAATCCCACTTGATCTATTGGTTTCATTCCTTTCTCCGGATCAAGGATTCTCATCACGACTTTTTCGCCGTAATATGATGGGAATGTTGATACACGAAAGTCAATTTTTCTTCCATCAATACGTGCTGAAAAACGTCCATCTTGGGGTTTCCTTTTTTCATCAAGCTTAAGGTTTGCAAGAATTTTTATTCTTGCAACAACCGCACTATGCACGGCAACAGGGAGCATTAAGCTAGTATAAAGCACTCCATCAACCCTAAATCTAACACGAATCTTTTCTCCCATATGCTCTATGTGTACGTCAGATGCATTACCTTCTGTCGCGTGACGTATCATAACCGCAACAATTTTTGTAACAGGTGCGGCTTCTGTTATTTTAGCAAGATCTTCTTTTTTCTCTTTTTTCTCTTTTTTGTCCTCGATCAATTCAACGCCTTTTGTATCCTTTATCTCCGACTCAAGCTCAGAAAGTGCTTTTGTAACCTCCCCAGTCAACCCTTTGTAGGATTTTAAGACTTTCTTAAGATCCTTTTTTGAAATCAAAAAGATCTTAACAGGAACATCTATCTTGGCGGAAATAAACTGCAATGCGTCACGTGCTTCAATGTTTTCAGGATCAAACACTCCAACTTCAAGAACTCCATCTTTTACACCAAGAGGTACAAATTTATAATACGTTGCAGACTCTTCAGGAATATAGCGCAATACCTTAAACGGAACACCGTCACTTCCTATCCGTCGCAAGGGAACACCAGAAAACTCAGCCTTTGCATCAAGTATGTCGCTTTCACTTATACCGCTTTCAAGCAACAACTCCTCGACATCTTTGTGTTTTTCTTGTGATTCTCTAAGGAAGATGGCAACATCCTCTTTTTTAATTACACCTTTCTCTGTAAGATTATTTAAAAAACTCATGTAATGTTAAATTATATTTCAGAAAAAGGATTATCTCTACCTATGGGCTCTTTAGGAACCACCGTTCTATAATCCTCCAAACTGCTAAAACCCTTTTCTAAAAATATCCCTGTATCAACCTTTATGCCCTCAAGCTTCTTACTCAAAAATTCAATATCTCTAACACTCACAACCTCTGATTTTGTTGAAGTAATTACACCAGCACCCTGTGATGGGGATCCTGCAACTACACCTTCCTCTTCTTTTGCGGGAATCAAAAATTTATACGCAAAAAAGATTACGGCTAACACTGCGACAATTATTAATATATTTTTTATGATATCTTGTTTATTCATAATGCAAATTTATTTCTTCAAATATGTTGTGAGTTTAACCGCATAATTATAAAAATCTTCCCCATTCTCAATACCTGAATCCAGCCCAGCCTGCCCAGAGGTTAAAGAAATAGAATTAACATCCAGTAAGACAAGACTTCTTTCTAGTACCTCTAGGAAATCCTTAAATTCTTCATATGTAGCAGAAATAGAAAACTCAATATCAATGACCGCAATTTCTTCCTTGCTGGTAACACCACTTACTACAGCACGAGAGCCCATTCCAGCTTCATTCGAATCTTCCAAACCACTAATTTTAAGACCAGTAATCGGCAAATTGTACGAAACAGCTAGAGAATTAATCATGTCCAAATACCGAACCTCATCCACCTCATAAGGTAATATCGCATCAATTTTATCAAGATCAATATCTGAAATACTGTCTAAGTCAGACTGTAAATCACTCAAAACAACATCAATCTCTTTTGTTTTTTGAATCGCATCTTCTATTTGCACTTTTTTTTCATTAGTTTTAATTATTTCAAAATATAAAGGTTTTATATAGAAAAAAATAACCAGTAACGACACTGCTATCAAAATTATTGGAATAAGTATTCTTAGTCTTAGCATTATATTTTATTCATTTTCATTAAAAATAACATCCAATTCTTCAAGATCTAGGCTATTTAACGAAGGGATGTCTTCACTGTTAATTTTCTCAATATTTTCAATTTCTTTATTTAATACCTGATATTGTTTAACCATATCTCTATAAACAAGAAAAGAAGGAGCTACGCCCAGCTCAAGGTCAAATAAAACATTACCTGTCTCGTCTAATGAAATACCTGAAATACTAAAATCCTCAATTCTAGTATTTTCCTTTATCTCTTCTTTTATAACCTCCGATTGATATGCTACCGATGAATAGCCTGGGGCTCTACCTTTTAACTTTATAGAAAATAATGTTCTGACACTTTTTTCATCTACAACCACACCCTGCCCTGTAGTATCATCACTACCTGTAAATTCAAACGTACTGAATGAGATACTTTGTAGAGTGATGTCCTCCAGCAGTCCAAACACAACAGAAGGTGCGATGTGAGAATCCAAAACATTCTTTACGTCAGTTATCTTTTTTTGAAATTTTTGAGCTTTTCCCATCGTATCACCTGGGTCAAGCTCTTCTTTTGAGAGCTTCAACTCCCCTTGCTTATCATCTATCACTTTTTTTAAATTGAAACTATAAAAAGTCATACCGCCATATAAAACAAATGTAAAGAAAAAAACAGCAAATGATAACACCAACAAAAGACTTGTCGGACGACCAGAACGTTGAACCTTTCTTGAGATTGGTTTTTGTGGAATGAATGATATTTTATTTCTTTTATCCATACTTTATATATTACTACCACTTACGCAATTACACTATTGTGTATAACAATTAAAGTGCTTCTAAAGCCAAACCTACAGCAACAGCAAACTCAGGACCAATCTCCTTGAGTGTACTTTTTAAAAATACTGGTGTATCCAACCTTGCAAAAGGATCACTCATGACAACATCTATTTTAAAATTTTCTTTCGCAAGCTCCATCAACCCATCCGAAAGAACACCGCCACCAGAAAGAATTACCTTACTTACAGTATTGCTATTTTTATTCTGATAATCCAACAATATATTCTTTGCTTCAGAGAATATATGAGAAAAGGGTAAGCTTACTACTTCAGAAAAATGATTACTCGAAATTTCACTACCCAAAGAACTTGGGTTACGCTTCACCTCTTCGGCTTTCTCTATACCAATTCCAAGTGATTTGGATAGGGCAATAGTTACATCCTGAGATCCTTTATTTATCAGATGGCTACTTCGTAATACGCCGTACTCCACCATTGAAAGTTTAGTTACAGCTGCACCTATGTCGATAATCATAACAGGGCTAATTTCATGACCCACCGTTGATCTTATTGTACTAAACACCTCTATCTCAAAAAGATTTATATTTAAGCCAGAAAGATTTTTTATTTCTTGGTGCTTATTTATTGAACTGTTGTGTATTGCCGCAACAAGGACATCTACTTTATCATCTACCTTATCTTGTTTAACTTTATCTGGGCTTGGTATTGCGGATTTCACTTTCTCTTTTTGAGGTATTACTTGGAAATCAAGAGTTACCTCGGATATCGGAACAGGAATATATCTTCTTGCTTCAATCGGCACCATGTGTTCTAATTGTTTTCTTGCTAGATTAGGCATCTTGATGAATGAAATCATCGTATCTTTCAGTGGAATTGCCATAGCTGCATTTTTTGTTGTAACACCTGTCTCTCTAATAAGATCAGTAAGAGCTTCAACGATCTTATTTTTTGAAAGATTCACAGCCTGACCTATACTGAGTTCTGAGTATGGACCAAGTGCAAGGCTTCCATAATTTTTTAGAACCGCACGGCCTCCTTGTTTTTGTATTTGAACAATCTTTATCGCAGATGAGCCAATATCAATACCAAGAACACCCTCCTCAATTTTCAAGAAGCCAAGGTTTGTAATTTTATTCAATATACTTGCCATGTTTTATAATTATAGCATGGCAAACAGCAGGTGTCGCATTCATATTTATCCACAGCTTAATAATACAACAAACCATAATGTATTTATTCATCCAAAAAATATTAAATATCCTATTCCCTGTCTTTTGTGTTGGATGCAGGACAAAAAACACTCCTCTGTGCGAAAAATGCATACTCAGTATTCCCCCACCAGAACAAAACAAACTCCGAACAGAGATCATATCAATCTTTAGTTATAAAAATGATATTACAAGAAAAGCTATTGCATTTTTGAAATATAAAAACAATAAAGAGGTCGGCAAGATACTGGCACTTTCATTGTATGATATCGTACTAGAAGAATTAACTGAGCAAAATATATTTTCAAACTTCAGTAATCCAATACTCATACCAATACCACTTTCAAAAAAGCGCCTGAAAGAACGAGGCTTTAATCAGTCTGAGGTAATTGCACGAGAGATGTCTTTTATAGACAAAGGCTCATCATTTACGCTTGCAACGAATGTCCTTTACAAGACAAAGAACACACCCAGCCAAGTCTCCATAAAGGACAAAAAGAAACGTTTACAAAATCTACATGGGTGCTTTTCTGTTAAAACCCCAAATAAAATAAAAGATGCAAATATAATTTTAATTGACGATGTTGCGACAACAGGCGCGACAATAGAAGAAGCAAGAAAAACACTACTCAAAAGTGGAGCAAAAAAAGTAATCGCATTCACCATCGCACACTAAAAACGTGAATACCTCAACGGCGTTGAGGTATTCACACAAGATAGATCTTTGTGGATAAAGTGCATAAAATATGCTACATTATCCACACAGGAGGGTTGGCTGAGTGGTCTAAAGCAGCAGATTGCTAATCTGTGGCCCTTCGGGGCCCGTGGGTTCAAATCCCTCACCCTCCGCATTTTAGAGCTAGCACGAGAAAGTATATGACATTAGAAAATTTTGCTGACATAGCCTCAATAGCAAGTGCGATATTTGGACTCATTGGTTTATTGGGTTCAGGTGTACTAGTTTATAAATTTGTCTTTAAACAACAGAACAACACCGCCTTTACTGTACATGGCGACATAAACGGAGATGTTATAACAGGTGGAGTATCTGGTAAAACTAAACCAGAAGTATCAAAATAGTATGAATAACGGCAAGCTTAAAATTGAACAAGGTACAGTTAGTTTTTGGATTAAAGAAAAAGCTATAGATTTTAGTGATGGGGAAATAACAAGAATATTGGAATTAAATCCTGACGGAGGGAGTCTTTTGTGTGTTAAAGATAACGATAACAAGCTTAAGGTTTTGTTTGTTGTATTAGGTAAAGGTAGAGTAGATATAGAACATAATGTTTCTGAATTAGATACAGAAAAAAGGCATATGATTGCTATTACATGGAGTCTTAACAATAAAGAACTTGTTCTATTTTTAGATGGTCAAAAAGTTCAAACTCAAGCAATTACTTTTTAGCGCTCGAGACACTATCAAACCAGAATCTGAAAATTACTAAATCGGTCAAACATAGCCTTGACCGATTATCGTTCCAGCCCGAGGCAGCCCGCATTTTAGAGCTAACACGAGGAATCTATCATGTTTCCTTAATTATTTATTATCGTGACTTAGATTCAAGACATTGGAAATCTGAGATACTTGCAGATTTTATCGATGGAACTTGGAAAGTATCCTCTTTACCACGAAAAGCTCAGCAATAAACACTGCTTTCAATAAAACACACGAGAAACCTCTGTTTTAGTAAACTAAAACAGTAAGAGGTCTTACCGAGGAAGGGTTGGATTCCCCCACCCACCTTTGCTACAATAATCAAATGATAAGCCTCAATACCCCACTTGAAAAAATATTCCGCATAGATGCACCAGAGAAAAAAGGATTAAAGAAATTAGGTATAAACACTGCCAAAGATCTGCTTTTCCACTTCCCTTCACTAAAAGGATGAATAATTTCAAACTGAGCGTGAACAATGGCTAATTGTACTAAAACATCTTTTTCTTTAGAATTTACATACTCCTCAAAATTTTTTAA
>VAPK010405424.1_pt1 | contig 14330 bp, 10 predicted proteins | sample 3395031 | NCBI WGS metagenome assembly VAPK01 (sample SAMN08290443, study PRJNA428436) | hydrothermal vent metagenome | isolation source: Deep-sea hydrothermal vent chimney 1 | place: Pacific Ocean: Juan De Fuca Ridge | reverse complement strand
TCAGCAATATATGATGCCAGCAGGTATTTTTGAAAATGATAAAAATTTTGTGTTTGACCATCAAATATTTATTGATGAAAAACCAAGCTATTACTGTTTTTCAAATGAAACTCATAATATGAGCGGCGCCGAAGTTTTTGCTAAATATGCCCCTGAATAAATCCTAAGGAATGGGCGACGCAAAAGCTTTCGGAGCGCGATATCTCGCGAAGTCAAGTTAAGACCCTGGAATGCATATAGAGCCATAATCTTTATTTTACAACCAAAACATTACGAGAATATCACTACATAAAACAAAAGAAGAATGCTTTTTATCATATACAAGCTATTAACTTGCCTTTTCCCTATTTAGAATTTTATTGGGATAATTCATTGCTTTAGTTCGGCGCTTAATCGTCGGAGCGCTCACTTTTTAGTGGCGAGATTGAATCTACCGGCTTTAAGCCGGTAGTTGTTCAATGCGTTCTCCTGAAAGCGCTGCACCCAGTGATGACTCAGGGGCAAGTCACCATGGCCAGGCCGAAAACGGCTGTTTGGCTTTCTTGCATGCATTCTCCTTCTAAGACTTGAAAATTACCACTGAAAAAATCGGTGCCGATGATGTCAAGCGGACCACCGGTATTGATTTTTGTGATCTCAGTAGCCGTATCGGAGTTGATCACTTCTAATACGGTATCTGCGGGTAGGCTCGCGGTAATCGTACCCGCCAGACTCGCATTGCTCGCTCCCTTGAATTGATCGCTAAGTAAACCGTATATGTTATTGATGGCATAGGCAATGTCAATGGAGCTATCTAGGCTAATGGAGCCGTTGGTGCTATCAACGCGGGCGTTGATCGGGGTCATGGATAAGGACATGGCTTGATTGCCATCAATGGTTAGGCTGAGCGGTGTATTACCTATATCAATATTTTGGATATTAAGGGTTTTATTATTTCCATTAAAGTTGATGGTGCCGGTTAATTTTTCTAAAGCGAATACCAATGGGTAACTGGCGGTTTCCATCTCATTCGATAGGCTAGCTATGAGTTTGATGGCGGTTAAACCGAATTCGATTTTAGCCGTTTTTGCTAGGGCGTCCGCACTTATTTTCACGACTTGGTTTGTCGTATCCATGGAAAAATCGATAGTTTTTTGATCAATTATGCCCGCGATGCGAATGGCCTGTGGGATTGATAGAGTAAAACTACTTGTATTGTCATCGGGTGATGAAATGCTGGCTTTAAGGTGTCCTTCAAAAATCTCAGGAAGTTCTATCGAATCGTCTTGATTGTCGGCGAGATTGTCAATCGCTATCAAGGTTGATTTGATATCACTCAGTGATACTTCTAACGAGATGGAGGTAGCCGTATAACTTACCATAAACGGTTGTGAGTTATCGAATTGAAATGCCAGCGTACCGCTATTATCATCAATGACTTGTTGCACAAGGCGGGCTTTGCTCCACAGATCGATACAGTCCGTGAGATCCGTGTCCGTTTCATTTGTACAGAGCAGATCGCTATCAAATGCGTGATTAATGGTGTTACCCTCTACCGATGGATTAATTAATATTTTATTGAATATTTGTTCAACAAACTCGCTCATAGCCTCACTACTATTTTCTGCGTCGCTGTCACGCTTGGCGAGTTTTTCGCTGCGTGTCTTTATTTTAATCGGCAGGCTTGTTTGAGCACTGGGTTCACTGCCGCCACTCCGACTAAATAGATTATTTAATACACTTAAATCGAGATCAAGTAATCCGGTATTGACGATGACTTGTGTGCTATTCGCATTCGTTATTTGAGATTCAAAAGCACGACGGGTTGATTTTAAATTTTTTACCACATGAGTTTTCGCTGTTTGTTTCGAGAGGCTGGCATCGACCGGAGTGACGTCATCTTTAGTATGATTGCAACCGCCGACAATGAGCGACAACACGGTTGAAAATAAGAACAATTTATAGGGATTGATTGATTTCAACATTTTTCTCCTGGAGTTACGAAATAAAATCGGATTGTTAATGAGGAGACGGGATAACATCTGGAATTTGAAAATTTAATTTTGTGGTTGATGGTTTTGGGGATATATCGGTTAATATATGCCCGTAGCATTTAAAATACATGCATTCGGGAAAGTCATTGATTCGTATCTCACGTGAGAATATGGGAATTAACTCATCCCGTACACCTGGTCTATCAATACCGATAATCAATCGATAAATGAAAACCATCTTCTTGTAAAGTTTTATCCAGACCAATCTTCACTGATGTTAGTGCGTGCCCCCAATAAAATTGTGTATGCCAGTGTCGATTAGGAGCCCAACGCAAACCGGCGCCGAGACTTGAAATCGTTTTGGCCTCGGCTGGGCCGGCGACATTTTCACCCCAGCCGATATCGTAAAAACTAGCCACTTGCCATTTTCCCTGGCTTTTAGGAATCGTCAAGCGTACTTCAACGGAGTTGAAAAACCCCAAGTCTCTTATCCATAAATTTTCCCGGTAACCACGCACACTGTTAGCCCCCCCAAGGCTAAATTTTTCCATGGATAATAATCGATTGTTGCTCAATTGCAGATGACTACGGAATAATAATTGCGCACGATGTGAGGCAAAACGTTGCAACCATTGAAGCTGACTAAGCCAAGTGACAAATTTTCCATCGGCCAGGGTTGAGTTATCCGATGGTTCAGTGGATTCGTTAATGGTGGCATTAAACGCATCCAAGCCAAAATTCAAGGTGGCGTTGATGGCTAACACCTGGCCTTGACGCTGTTTAACCCATTCTTGTCCTAACCGTAATACGGCGACGGTGCTTTTACCATTTTCCATTTCCATGGAACCACCGAACAAAAAATTTTCGCTATAACGTCGTTCGATTTCCATGGAGCCCGTCCACTGTTCATTTAAATCATGCCGCAATGGTTGACTCAACCGAATGCCATAATTTTTTGTTTTCCCAATAATATCAATGGAGTTAAAAGGTTTTTCTATCACATTAGATTCACTGCGATGATAAGATACTTGTAAACGCGTGTCGCGGTGGTTCATCGGCAACGAATAATTTAGACTGATGCCATCAAAGCCTTTGGTGGTACTATATTTCAGGTGAATCGCATCACCATAACCCAAAAGATTCGAGTGGGTTCCCCACATTTCACTATGTAATTCACCAATGCTGGGTGACCGCCAATTATTCATGGTGATGCCAAACTGGTAAGGTCGGCTTTCTTTTACATTCACTCGTAACAGACTTTGGCCACGTTGTAATCCCGGTACCAATTGAGCACTAATATGATCAATCAATGGGTCCTGGTGTAGTAGCTGGATACGCGTTTGCAATTGATGCACGTTGAGCGGTTCATTGGCTTGCAAAGCCAGTCGTTGTTTCAGATAAGGGGTGCGTAACCGCTTGTTGCCAGTAATTTGTATTTCTGCTAGCTGCCCTTCGGTGATTAATATTTCCAATTCACCGTTCTGAAAGGCTTGATCGGGTAAGCTCGCTCCGGAATTAATATATCCCCGATTTACATAATAAAGCGTTAATGCACGACGCAAAGCTTGCAAATCATCATTGCTGATTTGACGTCCTTCATAGGGCACAATGACTGGTTTTAATTCATCATCCGAAAATAGCTGATTACCGGTGAGTTTAATATTTTTTACCGACACCTGAAGTTGTGCGGACAAGGGTTGCTTTACCGAAGGTAATGGGAGGGTAGGTAGTACGGATTTTGAGGCAGTTAAAGTGAATGGTGAATCAGGCTTAGGCGATGTTGCTGCCGCCAGATGATACGAACTAGCTAGCAAACACAGAATATGGATAGTACGGTATAAAAAGCACGTAAAATTCCTTTTCATCTGACTTCTTACCCTGGTTGGTAAAACGAATGACGAGCGCCGATATTACGCCGAATTGCTCAAAATCACAACGCTTTTCCTTGGTAAATATTTACTACAAATCGTTTGAAAAGTATGATAAGTACGCTGAGTTCTTATTCCTTGTTAATGACAACTGGCTAGCCTGAATGCCGAGTAGCGTCATCTGGGAAGGATAAAATCACATTTCCCCGATCACATTTTATCCAGGCTACGCGCTAGTGTGAAATGTCGGTTTCAAGTTGTGTAATAAGCATTTTCTTTCACATAAGCTTCCGTTAAATCACAACCCCAAACGCGTTCAGAATAAGCGCCTTTGCCTAACACAACTTCAATATTCACCTCGTTTTGTTTTAATATTTCCGAAATCTCTGCAAGCGGCACTTCATCACAATCTAAAATGGCCGCATCAATGCGAAGCCGATGCGGGTCTTTACCAAACAGTAGACTCATTTCACTAATATTGACCGTGTATTGAAATACCTTGCCAATCGCCATCACAAATCGTCCCCAATTGGGGTCCGCGCCGTAAATGGCGGTCTTTACTAGCGGTGAGTTAATAATGGATTTTGCCGTTAACAAGGCTTGCTCTGCCGTTTGGGCGCCCGATACCACCAGCTCAATGAGTTTTGTGGCACCTTCACCATCACGCGTAATGTCTTTTGCCAGATAAATGGCCATGCTAGTCAGCGTGTTTTCAAAGGCATTGCTGTCAATGGTACGAGTCAGGCCATTGGCTAATATCACGACCGTATCACTGGTTGAGGTATCGGTATCGATGGAGATTCGGTTAAAAGATTGATTTACCACCCGAGCTAGCATGGCTTGCAATTCATCGGATGTGATGGCGGCATCCGTGACGAAGTAACACAACATAGTGGCCATATTCGGCTCAATCATGCCAGCCCCTTTAGCAATGCCAAGCAAGGTTGCATTACCGACTTTCGCGCTGACCCATTTAGGTCGACTATCCGTTGTCATAATGCTGCGAGCAAAATTTTCAATATGTTGTTCGGTCCGACCAAAATCCTGTATCAGATTTTCACATCCATTAATAATGACATTCATGGGCAAGCGTCGCCCAATCACCCCAGTCGAGGAAGGCAACACCATGTCTGCATTGATACCGCAAGCCTTGGCCGCTAGTTGACAAATGGTTTCAGAATCGCTGATCCCTTGACGCTCGGTAGCCACATTCGCATTTTTTGAATTGACAATAACAGCTTGTAATAAGCCATTGCGCAAATGCGCTTTTCCCACTAGCACCGGTGCACCTGGCATGGTATTTCTAGTAAATACTCCGGCCGCTTGGCAAGGCACATCGGCAAGGATGCCGCCGAAATCCAGGGTCGTATCTTTGATACCAATGTTTTTACCAAACCAGGAGAAACCTGGCACTCGTTGAATTTCCGATTCCATTGTTAACCCTTTAATAATTATATCATTGATTATTTTAATGAGTATAACAGAACCGTCACGTTGGAAATATCAGGAAAGTTTCCTATCAGGAATAACCATGTCATCACTTTACGGTTTGGTGCTCATATTTGGTTTGTATTCGCCTAAGGCACCTATTTTTGATGTTTGTTCTGGGGGGGGGAATTGCAGAATTACTTGATTTGATCCTATTGTTTTTATAATGCTCACGGCTTCTCTAAAAACGCGTTCATATTTTTCAACACAATAGACCACGATTCATTTCCCAGTGACTCTCTATCAATGATAAGATGGTTTTTTCCTCTGACAGAAAATCCGTTTAAGGAATCGAGAGTAATAAATTTTATTTTCTGATAAGATGGGTTTCTGAAAAAAGAAAGCCCCTGATACGAAACAATTTCATCTTTTTCTCGCATGAAAATTAAAGTTTTTGGCCAGGTTGTTAATTGTTCAAGGCTAAATTTTTTTCGTAGTTGGGCTTGAGCTTGGTAGGTGAGTATTTTTAGTCCATTAAAATGGCGATATTGTTTGTGATTAAAACTAGGCAGTATGACACCATTGGGTAATGGAAGCCTTTCTGGTATCTTTGAGTACCAACGCAAATTGAGGGCTGGGGCAAACAAAATAAGTTTATCAAACATGTATTTTTGGCTGATAAGGAAGCTACCAATGGTCGCTCCTATTGAATACCCTAAAAACGAAATAGCTAGCTGCCGTTTTTTGGCTTCATTAACGGCCAAACAATAATAATCGATGGCTTGTCGTTGCCAGCTGTCCACTGTAAATGCTGGATCGTGGTCACTCATGAGTGCTAGCCTTATTACCCCGTGATGTTGTTCACCTAATACCTTGATCAAGCTGTTCATTTTTGAAGGTTTTAGATTAAGGCCATGCACCACAATAAAGATACTTTTTATCTTAAGTTCATCCAAGTAATACCCTCGGCTTTTTTCAGTCTCGGATATTTTTTGATTGTATTTGTTATTTAACGAGGACAGTGTTTCACTAAAATCACGACAATGATTAGCAAAGACATGATTAAAGCCGGCTGATAAAAATAGAGAGGAAATAGTAAAATAAAAATTAAAGCCCATCAACTAAACGCCCATGTATGCGCGTTCAGTTGATGGAGAAATATCAATTATTCTGAAGCAAATGAAGGCATTCCACCTAACTGAACCCAAATGATCTTTAAGTTAGTTTTTCCAGGCGAAAATCGATGTTGAATGGTGACTGGTTTGTTATTGATATACGCTTCGCGCAGGGTGTCAATAATGGCACCGTTAGCGGGTTTATTTTCATGATAACGGATACCAAAAACTTTACCAGGCTCACTATCTAGCGTCACTAAGACTTCAGCATCGAGAAAATCTTTTTTGTCACCAATTTCTAGGCCCTCGGTTTGAGCACGAAACAGAGTGATGTTGCCAGTCACGTTTTTACCATGCCCATGAGGTCCTGCGAGCGTTTTAGGGGTATCTGCGTTTACGGTTGCAACGGCTAAGGTTAATAAAGAAAACACGAGTGCGACACGAATGGTTCCTATCATTGATAACTTCTCCTAATTTATTTGAACACAGATAACACAGATATTGTGTACCTTGAAAATACCACCTCAGCGAAACGTGGATGAGTATTCTCAAGTTGAACCTAGTTTGCAAGTCAGCAATGAAATCAAGATGAATTGTTACATCGCGATATCAATCGTCATTGCTCTCCACTCATCTTGGCCATAGCGACAATTTTTTGACAGAGTAAAAGAGTAAACAAATAGGCGCATCCTAACGTTGTCTCATTTCACCCAATACATTCTACTGATATTTTTGCCAAACTCAATAATATAATTGATATATTAATTTATTAGGTAGTGGGTCAAACCTGAGATATCAGCTATAATTCTGGCATGACATGTTATGAAAAAATTAGCGGCCCAAACTGCAATCGCACTCAGACTTCCCGAGCAGGAAAAAGTACGAATAACACCCAGCGTTACCGGTGTGATAATGCCTGTTGTGAAACAAAGTCCTTTATGCTTGAGTATCGCTATAAAGCCGATGAGCCAGGCGTTATGGATCAAGCGATTGATATGGCCATTAATGGAAGCGGTATTCGTGATACCGCTCGTGTTCTTAGTATCAACAAAAACACCCTCATTAAGGAATGGGCATGGAATAACTTCCCTGTTTGGTGCCCAGATTGGGTTTGTATTGGTTCGTTCTGAGTGAACAAAAGTGCAGGAATAGTCGTTCTATTTCGAGCTTTTGTGATGGAAGAGCGGGCGAAGACAGGCGGAAGATGGGAGGCGAAACCGGGAAGTTATTGCGTGCCCATTCCTAAGCGCTTTTAAAAAAAAAGAAAAAGTGCTGATCAACGTTAACCCTAATTTTTCCACCTTAAATATTGAGAAAGACCTGGCGGTCCATTGGGCTTGTGAAGAGGCTGAATTGGACGAACAGTGGTCGTATGTTGATAACAAGTCCTGTGGTCCGCGGTTGATCACAAAACAAATACAATACTTGCCTACGTGCTCGGTCGCCGCAAAGAGGCTGTTTTCAAAGAACGAAAGGCCTGGCTTGAGCCTTTTGGAATTTATCGTTACTACACTGACGACTGGGATGCTTATGAACGGCACTTAGATAAAAGGTAACATGAAGTCAGCAAGAAAAATACTCAAAAGATAGAACGCAAAAACTTAAACTTGAGAACGTGGATTAAACGGCTTACGCGAAGAGCAAGTTGTTTTTTAACGCTGGAAAAGATGCACGACATTGTCATTGGGTTGTTGATTAACAAGGTTGAATTTGGAATGGATATTCATGCCAAAATACAGGTTTAACCCACTTCCCCCTGTTTAGGGGGGAGGGAGAAATCCCAGCGGCCGATCAATTTTTAATAATTGGATATACGATGTACAAATCCATACTTTCTTCGTCTGATGAAGCTACAATTTCACCTCCGCTTTATTTCCCTGATTGTTTCGCATTAACATGATTTCGATCTTCCTCAATAAGACATAAAAGACTGGCGTAAATAGCAGCCCGAAGAAGGTGACGCCTAACATGCCGGAAAACACGGCCACGCCAATGGCTTGACGCATTTCTGATCCGGCCCCCTGGCTTAATACCATGGGCAATACCCCCATAATGAATGCAAAAGAGGTCATTAGGATTGGGCGCAAACGTAGCCGAGAGGCTTCCACAGCAGCCTCTATGGTGCTGCGTCCTTGTCGTTCTAAATCACGAGCAAATTCAACGATCAAAATCGCATTTTTAGAGGCGAGGCCAGCGAGTAGAAACAGACTTATCTGGGTAAAAATATTATTATCCCCGCCCCAAAGATAGACACCAATGATGGCAGATAAAATGCTCATTGGCACGATCAGAATAACCGCGATGGGTAGGGCTAAGCTTTCATATTGGGCAGCGAGCACAAGAAAAACGAGGAATAGACACAGTGGAAAAATATAAATGGCTGTGTTGCCTGCCAGGATTTGTTGATAGGTTAATTCTGTCCATTCAAAATCCATGCCTGCGGGTAGTGTTTCATCCAGTATTTTGGTGATCGCTTGTTGGGCTTGTCCGGAAGAAAATCCCGGTGCAGCACTGCCATTTAAATCAGCCGAGCGGAAGGTGTTATAGTGCATGGCAACTTCAGGCCCGAAGGATTCTACAACGCTCATCATTGCCCCCAGTGGCACCATTTGTCCTTCAATATTTCGCATTTGCAGACGTAAAATATCCTGAGGCTTGGAACGAAACTCTTTATCTGCCTGAGCGATCACTTGGTAGGTCCGGCCAAATTGATTGAAGTCATTCACATATAAAGATCCTAGGTAAATTTGCATGGTGCGGAATACTTCATCAATGGGGATACCGAGCTGAACGGCTTTGGTACGGTCTAAATTGGCATGGAGCTGTGGCACATTGATATTATAATTCGAAAAAATATTGGTCAATGCCGGGTCCGCATAGGCTTTTTGCATGACTTGCTTGACAACGTCGTCGAGTGCCTTGTCACCTTGATCCGTTCGATCTTCAATTTGTAGTTTGAACCCCCCGGTGGTGCCTAAGCCACGTACTGGCGGTGGTGGAAATATAGCAACAAAGGCTTCTTCAATCGCCGCATACTTTTGTTGTAATCGTCCCGCAATCGCATCGGCACTCAGATTAGGGTCTGTTCGTTGGTCAAAATCTTCCAGCGTGACAAAGACAATGCCGGCACTGGCAGAATTCACGAATCCATTGACGGATAAACCAGGAAATTGGACGGCACTGACAACCCCTTTTTCTGCCAGCGCGGCCTCTGCAATTTGACGCATGACCGCTTCGGTACGCTCGAGTGTTGCTCCCGATGGAAGTTGTGCAAAGCTGATTAAATACTGTTTATCTTGTGCCGGTATAAATCCTGGCGGGACGAGTTTGAAGCTGTATACGGTATATCCAACAAGTACCGCAAAGAGAATCATCATGATTAACTTGCGTGATGTAAAGACATTCACACTGGTGGCATATCCGTTCCGGGCTTTGTCGAATGCTTTATTGAATAGATTGAAAAACCAACCAAACAGAAATTGTATTATTTTTGATAACCGATCTTTAGGTGCATCAGGTGATTTCAGTAATAATGCACATAAGGCTGGGCTGAGCGTTAATGAGTTCAAGGTAGAAATAAAGGTGGCGATGACAATGGTCAAGGCAAATTGTTGGTAAAACATACCTGATAAACCACTAATAAAAGCAATCGGAATAAATACACCCGCGATCACCAGTGAGGTGGCCATGATAGGACTGGTGACCTCCTTCATCGCTTGCACGGTGGCATCGCGTGGACTTTTCCCAGCGCGGATATTCCGCTCGACATTTTCGACCACCACAATCGCATCATCCACGACAATACCGACCGCCAAAATCAGGCCGAATAATGACAACACATTAATTGAAAATCCAAACAAGTACATAAAAGCGAACGTACCAACAATGGAAACTGGGACGGCGAGTAAAGGAATGATGGAGGCTCGCCAGGTTTGTAGGAAAATGATAACTACTAACACCACGAGAGCGATAGCCTCCAGTAATGTGATGGCGACAGATTGAATTGAGCTGCGTACAAAAATGGTGGGGTCGTAGACAATATTATAATCGACATCGTCTGGAAAATTTTCTTTTAATTGCTGCATGGTTTTGCGCACATTGTCAGAGATATCCAGTGCGTTGGCACCGGGGGCCGCAAAGATAGGGATGGCCACCGCCGGTTTATTGTCCAGCAACGAACGCAAGCTATAACTTTGTGCGTCTAGCTCAATACGCGCCACGTCCGCTAACCGGGTCACGACTCCATTGCTGCCCCGTTTAACAAGGATTTCTTCGAACTCTTCGGCACTCTGTAAGCGTCCTTGCACATTGATGGGCAGTTGTAGCTCGACATTGTCGTTGTAAGGCGGGCCACCAATCACGCCGGCAGCGACCTGGATATTCTGCTGACGAATGGCACGGATGACTTCATCCGCTGTCATACCTCGCTCCGCAATTTTATCCGGGTTAAGCCAGATGCGCATCGCGTAATCCCCAGAGCCAAATAATCTGACTTGTCCGACCCCTTGGATTTGCGCGAGTCGATCCCGTACATGCAGCGTGCCATAGTTACGTAAATAAAGCATGTCATAGCGTTCATTGGGAGAACGCAAATGGACAACCATGGTTAGGTCCGGTGAACTTTTAGTCACTGTCACCCCCAGTTGTCGGGTAATTTCCGGCAATCTTGGCAGCGCCTGCGAAACGCGATTTTGGACCAACTGTTGTGATAAATCAGGGTCTGAGCCAATCGCAAAGGTGACCGTCAGTGTTAATCTCCCATCGGTGGCGGCCAGTGAGTTGATGTAGAGCATATTCTCGACACCGTTAATTTGCTCCTCCAGCGGGGTGGCAACTGTCTCTGCAATGACCGAGGGGTTGGCGCCAGGAAATGAAGCGCTGACAATCACTGAGGGCGGTGCAACTTCTGGGTATTCCGCAATCGGCAACTGGAACATGGCAATAAAACCCGCTACAAAAATCAGTAGCGATGTGACGCCAGCAAGAATCGGTCGATCGATGAAATGGCTTGAAAAATTCATGAAATATTACCTTGGGCAATCCGTGCTTGCCCGTGATGCTCACCACAGGAAACGAGAGAGGGCAACATTGATATGTCACCTCGGGCTTCGGATGTTGATGAATGAAAAATTAGGACTGAGCAAGTGCTTTAACGGTGTTATTGGTCACTTTGGGTTCAACTTCCATATGGGGGCGTAGGCGCATTAATCCACGAATAATGACTTTATCGCCCATCTTAAGACCAGAGCGTATGATTCGATTTCCATCAATGCTGTCACCGATCTGTACTTCACGGTAGCTTGTTTTATTCTCATTATCGACGACATAGACAAATTTGCGATTCTGGTCGGTACCAATGGCACGCTCACTGACTAAGATCTTATTTTCTTCACTGGCACTGCCAAGTTTTATACGGGCAAACATTCCAGGGAGCAGTTGGCCTTTTGGGTTATCGAAAATAGCACGCACCCGAATGGTGCCCGAGGTGGGGTCGATTCGGTTATCGAACGCATGAATTTTGCCCTGATAGACCAATGTATCGTCCTGCAATCGGAGTTCAACGGGCGTATCATATGTGACATTTTTTTTAGATAAATCGCGACGCCTATGTTGAAGGTATGTTTGCTCATCTACCTCAAAGTCGGCATAGATATTTTTGCTGGATACGATGGTAGTCAACAGCGGTGCATTAGCGCCCGCAGATACTAGGTTGCCTTTGGTTATTTCGGCACGACTGACTCTGCCTGAAACCGGTGCCTTGACATAGGTGTAGCTTAGATTAATCTCGGCTTGCGATCGTTGTGCTTCAGCCCGCTTGACGATTGATTCAGCGATTAATTTTTCACTCGTTCGCTCATCATAAATTTGTTGGGAAATAATTTTTGTTTTGATGAGATCACTCGTTCTCTCATATTCTTTGTTGGCTAAGACTGAGCGATTGCGAGCGATGATCAGATCTGCTTTTGCTGTCTCCAGCGCGGCTTGAAATGGACGTGGATCGATAACGTACAAAATATCCCCTTTGTTGACTAATTGTCCGTCTGCAAATCTGACATCAGTAATTAAGCCGGTGGTCTGAGGCCGTATTTCTACAAAATCGACGGCCGTCAAACGGCCTGAAAAATTTTTCCAGAGGCGGATGGGTTGCTCTTGAATCACCACTATATCGACAGGCATACTTGGTGGTTTGGCATCGAGACTGGGTTTGGCCTCTGTTGCATAGACGTCAGGTAAAATAATAGGTGTGCTTATTATCCCCACGGCACCGATAACAAGTGTTATTGTTATTCCTAAAAAAATGGCCAGCGTTGGTCTCTTTGCCATTGTTGTTCCTCCAATGACTTATTTGTGGATGACTTGGCTAATATTTGTGAAGAGTTCACGACAGTAAAGCTAAGAATTGATTGTAATTTATGTTAGGTTAAGCACACGAAACAAACCCGACTTTAGATCATGCTTCAATGCTACTAGATCATTTTGAATACGCGCCATCATGACTTGACCCACGATAAAAGTATGAATCTCAAAGGCCTTGGCTGTCAGGTTTGTGTCTTTATGCAGCTGACCTGCATCAACCATCTCTTGTAAGGTTTTAATATAATAATGTTCTTGCCGCCGGAAAATCTCATCCGCTTTTTGGCGTATCGCCTCTTCATTTCCTGCCATTTCAGATCCCAGCGAAGCAAAAGGGCAGCCGCAAACGTGGCCATATTGTTCATAAGATTTTTTTTGTTTCTGGTAAATAAAAATCGCCAAACGCTCAAAGCGTTCAATCGCTGAAAATTTTAGTGCAAACACATCCATCATTTCTGGCTGATAGCGTTGATAAGAAGCTTCCATCGCGGCAATGGCCAGATCAATTTTTGATGGAAAGTAATAGTAAAAACTCCCTTTTTTTACGCCTGATACATGGCATATTTCATCGACACTGACCGCCCCATAGCTGCTCTGCCAAATCAAATCCATCGCCGTTTCTAGCAGTTTTTCTTTTGTATTTGTAGGAGCGCGTCCCATCGATAACCTGCCAATTTACAACCGCAGCAGGGATGATATCTTATATTTTACTGACCAGTCAAATATCATGTTGGATCAATGCAAATAACCATTCAATTTGACAGAAAAATGGACGAATTAACATCCGGTGAGTGTCAATGGTAAATGTGATCATTTTATCTAGAGGGCTATTCTTTTGATTTTAACTTCTTAATAATCAAAAAATAGGCAGGTAGGGAGGATGCACGGTGACATGTCCCACAATGGATTGAGCTGCCCCATTGTCATAAACTGCGATTTCACCGTCAGTACCGTCGTCGAAATGGTGCTACCACGAAAATGGCTCGCCATCGCACTATTCATTGACATCAAAAATATCGAATGGCCGTATTTAGTCAGAAAAATTTACGTAAGTTTAAATTGATCTCAGGAAAAATAGACGGGTAGTGTGGATTAAGCGCAGCGAATCCACGTGTGACCGGCATGATATCCCGGTTAGCTGGTGAAAGTCCAGCCATGGCCTTTGGAAGAAGGGAACATGTAGACGAAGGCAAGGGTGTCTGAAGAAACTTCCGTTTGCTACTCGATGAGAGAATCACGGTGAATGGTTAGCCAATGACGAATCTGAAGGACAGATATATTGCTCCTGCAATATCTGCATTTCCGCCATCCCTGGCGGTCAAGCTGGAGTTCAAATTTGCCACCTAAGCGTAAGCGAATATAGTGGACCCTAAAAATCGGACAGTCTATAGTGGACCCCGTAAATCAGACCACCCCTTAAGGAGCAATATAGCTCATAATGATGGTTGATTAACAGGAGATACTGCATGAGTAGCCAACGCAAAACCCACCGCGAAAAATTCAAAGCTAAAGTGGCTTTAGAAGCACACAAGGGTGACAAACCATCGGCAGAACTGATTTCAACCCATAAAGTCTCATCGGGTCAAATTAGC
>VAPK010355387.1_pt1 | contig 14338 bp, 11 predicted proteins | sample 3395031 | NCBI WGS metagenome assembly VAPK01 (sample SAMN08290443, study PRJNA428436) | hydrothermal vent metagenome | isolation source: Deep-sea hydrothermal vent chimney 1 | place: Pacific Ocean: Juan De Fuca Ridge | reverse complement strand
TCTATTCCGTTTCAGGCTGCGCCATTGGATCTTTATCGCGCCCTACGTAGTTTGAATCCGTCACCCTATATGTATTATCTGGATTTGGATGATTTTCATATTGTCGGCTCCTCACCAGAAATTCTGGTGCGGGTGGAAGATGATACAGTCACCGTGCGCCCGATTGCCGGTACCCGGCCAAGGGGCAAAGATGAAGAACAGGATCTCGCGCTGGAGCAGGACTTGCTTGCCGATCCCAAAGAACTGGCTGAACACCTGATGTTGATCGATCTGGGTCGCAATGATGTGGGCCGGATTGCGGTAACCGGCAGCGTTGAGCTAACCGAGAAAATGCTGGTCGAACGGTATTCGCATGTGATGCATATTGTTTCCAATGTTACTGGAAAATTAAAGCCGAGCATGTCGGCGATAGACGTACTGCGCGCAACGTTTCCTGCTGGTACGCTTTCCGGTGCAGCTAAAGTCCGGGCAATGGAAATTATCGATGAGCTGGAACCGATTAAACGCGGCATCTACGGTGGTGCCGTTGGTTACTGGTCATGGTCAGGTAATATGGACACGGCTATTGCTATTCGAACGGCGGTAATTAAAAATAAAATTCTGCACATACAGGCGGGTGCCGGTATTGTTTATGACTCGGTGCCGGAAAATGAATGGGATGAAACCATGAACAAGGGACGGGCAATCTTCCGTGCCGTGGCGCGTGCCGAAGCGGGTTTAGGTGAGAGGCATAAATAGATGTTATTAATGATCGATAACTACGACTCTTTCACCTATAACCTGGTGCAATATTTTGGTGAGCTGGGTGCAGATGTGCATGTACAGCGAAATGATCAAATTGATATTGCCGGAATCGAAAAACTCAACCCTGATCAAATTGTTATTTCACCTGGGCCTTGTACACCCAATGAAGCCGGCATCTCAGTTGAGACGATTAAATACTTTACGGGTAAGAAACCAATCCTCGGTGTGTGTTTGGGACACCAGAGTATCGGTCAGGCCTTCGGTGGGAAAATAGTTCATGCTGGCAAGATCATGCATGGCAAAACCTCGATGATGCATCATGCCAACCGTGGTGTTTTTGCAGGGATAGATAACCCGTTTGAAGCTACGCGTTATCATTCGCTGGTGGTTGAAAAAGAAAGTCTACCGGACTGTTTTGAGGTCACGGCCTGGACGGAAAATGAGAATGGGCAGCGAGATGAAATTATGGGCATTCGTCATAAAGAATATCCGATTGAAGGCATGCAGTTTCATCCTGAGTCGATATTAACTGAACACGGACACCAGTTACTGAAGAATTTTTTAAGTTTATAGCTCGACGATATTTCAGGGGGGGTTACCATGAACATGCAACAGGCCATTAAAGCAGTAAGCGAACGCCATGATTTATCTGCGGGTGAGATGGCCACAGTCATGCGCACCATTATGACCGGGGAAGCTACGCCGGCGCAAATTGGTGGGTTTCTGATTGGTCTGCGCATGAAGGGTGAATCTATTGATGAGATTGCGGCCGCAGCCGGTGTGATGCGGGAATTAGCGAGTGGTGTTAAGGTAGATGGTGAACACATTGTTGATATCGTCGGCACCGGTGGCGATGGTAGCAATACCTTTAACATTTCTACGGCTAGCAGTTTTGTTGTCGCCGCCGCCGGTGGCATTGTCGCCAAGCATGGTAATCGTTCGGTTTCCAGTAAATCCGGCAGTGCGGATTTACTGGAAGCCGCGGGCGTCAATCTGGGTTTGAATTCAGAACAGGTGGCGCATTGTATCCGTGAGGCTGGCGTAGGGTTTATGTTCGCACCCAAACATCATAGCGCCATGAAACATGCCATCGGTCCGCGCAAGGAAATGGCGGTGCGTACTATTTTTAATATTCTTGGCCCATTAACCAATCCTGCCGGTGCCCCAAATCAATTGCTCGGTGTGTTCGCCGATGAGCTGGTTGAACCGTTGGCACAGGTATTAAATAAATTGGGTAGCAACCATGTACTAGTGGTCCATTCAGAAGACGGCATGGATGAAATCAGCATTGGTGCTCCGACCCATGTTGCTGAGTTGAAAAATGGCAAGGTGACAAGTTATGTCATTACACCAGAGCAGTATGATATTAATAAAACAGCTATCAGCACTCTGGCGGTGAGTGGGGCGGAAGAATCGCTGGACGTTATCAATGCGGTACTGGATAACCAGCCGGGTGGCGCACGAGATATTGTTATGCTCAATGCAGGTGCGGCTATTTATGCAGCGGATCTGGTGGACAGTCTTGAAGCCGGTATAAAGAAAGCGGATGAAGTGATTGCCAGTGGCGCGGCAAAAGAAAAACTGGCGGCGTTGGTGAAGGTTTCTAATAGTTTTTGAGAATTAAGATTTTTCACCACAGAGGTCACGGAGGACACAGAGGTGATTAGGAAAGCCATCTCATTTTCTAAACTAAAATCTGAGTTGTTAAAGTAATTGTTTTAAGATCCGCATATTTTCACCCACAGAAAGCACTTTATTATTTTTGTAATCCTCTGTGTCCTCCGTGATCTCTGTGGTGAAAAAATAAATACTAAATTACGCACCCACTTGAATTTTAAGCCAGGACAATTATGAACAAGACTCCCGACATCCTGAAAAAAATCATTCAACGCAAAGCTGAAGAAATTGCCGAGCGTAAGGCCAATGTTTCCCAGGCTGATCTGGAAACACAAATTCAATTGGCATCCCCGCTGCGTGGTTTTGTCGCGGCGATCAAAAATAGAATCAACGTCGGGCAGGCGGCGGTGATTGCGGAAATAAAAAAAGCCTCCCCCAGCAAAGGTGTAATGCGGGAAAATTTTCATCCAGCTGAAATTGCACAATCTTATGAAAAAGGTGGGGCGGCCTGTTTGTCGGTATTAACAGACATTGACTTTTTTCAGGGGAATGATGATTATTTACAACAGGCACGCACGGCCTGCCAGTTGCCGGTATTACGCAAAGACTTCATGATCGATCCCTATCAGGTGTTTGAAGCGCGGGCGATGAATGCCGACTGTATTTTATTGATCGTCGCCGTGTTGGAAGATCAACAAATGAAAGAGCTGGCCGGGCTGGCTACGCGACTGCAAATGGATGTGCTGGTTGAAGTGCATGATGGCGAAGAACTGGAGCGTGCTTTGCCACTGGATCTACCGCTGGTGGGCATTAATAATCGTAACCTGCGCACGTTTGAAACATCGTTACAAACCAGTATTGATCTATTAAATACGATTCCAAAGGGACGGATCGTGGTAACGGAAAGTGGAATTCATTCCGCTGATGACGTGGCGTTGATGCGTAAAAATAAAATTAACACTTTTCTGGTTGGCGAGGCGTTTATGAAGGCCGATGAGCCAGGAGAGAAATTGCACGAATTATTTTTCTAGAATTCGGTAGGTTGGGCTTCGCTATCGCTCACCCCCAACTACGGGGATCACAGGCAGGTTCAGCGAGTTCCAAACATCACAATCCTTAAATCATTTTTTTCAGCACACCAGCTTTCAGCGAAAAATTGTCCTAATTTTAGCTCGTGGTGAATAGTATCTATTTTTTTACCCACTATAAGAGTAAGGAATAACGTCATATTAATCTAAGTTAATGAAAAATATGTAAAAAATAAAATTAAAGACTCAAACCTAAAGGCCGATAACGATTACAGTGAAAATATCGCTTTAATCGTTTTAATTGATATTATCAGCTATAATGTAAATGCTGTTGTTATTCAGTTAGAGGCTTACACCATGAAATTTATCTTATCTCCCACCATTTTACTTATGAACCGCTTGAGCTATCCGTGGAAAATGTTGCTTATTTCTTTGGTTTTTGTAGGGCCTTTACTGATCACCGCCGTTCTTGCTTTTGAGTCTATGAGTCAAAGCGTTAATCTGGCAAAACAGGAAAAACTCGGCATTGAGTATATTCAGCCGCTACGTCAGGTAATGCAATTTTTCCCGCAGCATCGTGGTATGACCAATGGCTATCTTAATGGTGCCGAAGATTTTAAGTCAAAAATACTTGATAAACGCAGGCAAATTCATCTGGCTATTAAAGCAGTTGATAATGTCGATCAACGCCTGGGGCAAACGCTTAAAACCAGTGAAAAATGGACGAGTATTAAAGCTGACTGGAAATCATTGGAAAGTGTTGCTTTTGATTTGACCGCTGAAGATAGTTTTGGCCGCCATACGGCTCTTATTAAAAAAGTTCTGAAATTTCTCACCTATGTCAGCGAACAATCAAAACTGATCCTCGATCCAAAAATTAATAATGCCTATTTAATTGATGCCTTAGTCAGAACATTGCCGATAGCAATCGAGAGTAGTGGTCAGGCGCGTGGACTGGGGGCGGGTATTGTAGCAAAGGGTACTATCCGTCGCCTTGAAAGTCTAAATCTCAATATGCTGGTTACTAAGATCAGCACTAATCTTGATGATGCGGTGACAGGTATCCGGGGCGTGTTTAAAAATGAGCCGACATTCAAACATGCTTTGAAACAGGATATGGATAATACAATTCATGCGGTGCACAAGTTCGTCAAACTATCTAATGACGCGGTTATTAATAGTGACAAAATCGGGATTGATTCCAAGGAATATTTTACCCTGGGTACTGAGGCGATTAAAGCAACGTATGTGCTTTATGATAATATTCTTGCCTTGATGGACTCTCATCAGGATGCAGTGATTGCAGAAAAAACACAATACATGTACGTTAGTGCAGCAGTTATTATTGTTGCTCTGCTGCTTGCGGCATATCTTTTTTCCGGTTTTTATTATTCGGTTCTGAATACAGTTAACACGCTCAGGACTGCTACGAAGCAGCTTGCAGATGGTGATCTGAGCTCGCGGGCAACTTGTCATACTCGAGATGAGCTTGGGCGGGTAGGTGAAGATTTTAACAATATGGCTGAACATTTTAGCGCGACAATCAGTCAGGTTGCGGAATCTTCAACTGAAATGACGGATTATGCTACACAGCTTGCAGCACTTTCCAAACAGACCCGGAAAAACGTCGATCAACAAAAAAATGAAACTGAACAGGTCGCCACTGCGATGAACCAGATGTCGGCAACAGTCGAGGAAGTCGCTCGACATGCCAGCAGCACGGCTCAGGAAACACATAAGGCTAATATAGAAGTCAAGAATGGAACGCTGATCGTTAATCAATCTATCAGCAAGATTGAATCCTTATCTTCAGAAATTGAGGCTGCTGCCAGCGTCATACAGAAGCTTGAGCAGGACAGTGAAAATATCGGTACGGTTCTTGATGTAATACGAGGTATAGCGGAACAAACCAATCTTCTCGCACTTAATGCTGCTATTGAAGCTGCACGGGCAGGTGAACAGGGACGTGGTTTTGCAGTGGTCGCAGATGAAGTCCGTAGTTTGGCGCAACGTACTCAGGAATCAACCCAGGAAATACAGCAGATGATCGAGACACTGCAAAATGGCGTAAAAAATGCTGTTTTAGCGATGAATATTGGAAAGGAACAAGCCAGGAAAAGCGTTGAACAATCGGCCTTAAGTGGTACCTCTCTTGAGGAGATTGGTCGAATGGTGACTTCGGTAAATGAAATGAGTACTCAAATTGCCAGTGCGGCAGAAGAACAAAGTAGTGTCGCGATTGAAGTTAACCGCAATATTCATAATATCAGTAATATCAGTCAGGAATCTTCTGAAGCGGCACGACAAACAGCAGAACAGGGTGAGAATTTGGCGCAACTTTCAGTTCAATTGCAAACCCTGGTTAGTCACTTTAAAGTCTGAAGCTGTATATTTATTAATAATAAAGAAAATTTCTAATGACAAAAAAATATTTAACTCCAACTGAAGTTGCAGAAATGTTAATGGTTTCACCCGTCACCGTGCGTCAATGGGCGCAAAAAGGTTGGCTGAAGGCTTCAACAACTGTTGGGGGACATCGACGTTTTATCTATTATGATGTTGAAACATTTGCACGGGAACGTAATCTCACCTTGCTTCTTCCCAGTAATACAATACCTCGTATACTGATAGTTGACGATGATGAGCAATTTGCAGGATTTCTGTTTGAGTTATTATCCGGTTTGGATAACACACCAGAAATAGACGTTGCCTGTGATGGTTTTGATGCCGGTCGAAAAGTGCAGGCTTTCAACCCGGATATCATTCTGCTTGATTTAATGATGCCGGGGATGAATGGTTTTGATGTGTGTCATCAACTCAAAAATGATCCTGTCTATAAATCGGTACGAATTATTGCCATGACAGGTTATCCTACACCGGAAAATCTTGATCGAATTATAAAAGCAGGTGCTGAAATATGTCTTGGCAAGCCATTAGATGAAAAACTTTTACTTGATGCTATCGGGATAATAATCAACAACCATGATTAAGAAGGAGCCAGTGATGGAACACAATTACATCAATGTAACAGATCAGCCTTATCGCATTTTAATTGTTGATGATGATCCCGTTCATAGAATCATGGAGAAAGAAATTTTATCAGCACCTGACTACATATTGAAAGAAGCAACAAATGCTTCAGAAGCGCTTGAAATGCTCAAACAAGACGACTTCGATGTCGTTTTGATGGATAAATGTATGCCCGGCATGGATGGCGATCAGCTGTGCCAAAAAATCCGCAATCAACTTCAATTGTCACTGCTGCCGATTATAATGATAACGGGGTATAATCAAGGTGAAGACATGAGGCGAAGCATGCATGCCGGTGCAAATGATTTTATTAACAAACCTTATAATCCATCAGAACTGATTATGCGTGTAAATGCTGCTGCCCATAAAAAACGTCTTACTGATCAACTTGAAAATACAGAGACTTTGCTGTTCACCGTTGCTCGCATGGTTGAAGCCAGGGATTCACACACAGGCGACCATTGCTCCCGCCTGGCGCATAGCGTCGTTGTATTTGGAAAAAAACTTGGACTAAGCAATGAGGAATTGACCAGTCTTCGCCGTGGAGCAGTGTTGCACGATATAGGGAAAATGGGCGTGCCTGACAGCATCCTTCTGAAAGAAGGATCTTTGACAGAGGATGAGTGGCATATTATGCGTCAGCACACGTTGATTGGTGATTATATGTGCAGAGAACTAAAAACGCTGCAAAAAACCATTCCCATTATCCGCAGCCATCATGAACGATGGGATGGAAGTGGTTATCCTGATCGCCTTGACGGTGAAAGTATTCCCTTTCTTGCGCGGGTGTTTCAGATTGTAGATATATACGATGCACTTGCACATAAGCGGCCATATAAAAAAGCGTTAGCAGTTGAAAATGTTATACAGATATTTGCAGAAGAAATGGAACGTGGCTGGCGAGATCCCGCATTGATGTTGGCATTTATGGATATTTTGCATAGCGACCCAGATAATTTGATTTTACCGCAGAAGTGCGAGGTGGAATTGTTTGATGATGCTGTTAATAATTATCTTCTAACTGGCATTTCTAATAAATAGAACATCCATTTGCAATCGATAGAAAATACCTGGTAATTTCTATGCAAAAATTTATTTTCCCTATAACGCTTATATTGCTGTTGTTTTTAACAGTAATGCTGAGTTTCTTGTATATCAAAACACAATTCTCTGATACTTCGCGACATTACGAAATAATTAACAAATTTCAGGAGCTGAAATTTCAAGACTCGATGTTCAATGAGGCGGTCATTGGGGTTCGTTATGGTCTACGGCTTCATGATTTACCGTTATCTGCGACATTAGACAACCTGACTGTACAGTATAATAAGCTATCTGAATTGCTGAATATTAACATTGAATCGTATCCAAAGCTTCATGTAAAATTATTATATCTTGGCAATCTTATTTCGCAAAAAAGCGTTGTTGTAGAAAAACTTTTGAAAAACACTCGGTTGTTTAAGGAAAACCAGAAAGATTACATCAACACTTCACTTGGTCTGATTAGAGATATTGAATTAACGTCTATAGATAAAGAATCTCTGATTTTACTTGTGCAGTTGATGAATTACACCATTAGTTATAATCTTGATGCCGATCCAGCGATAAAACAACATGCCAAAAATCATATCAACCTCTTGAAATATGGATATTCGCATCCTGAGAAAAAAGAATTTGAAAAAATAAATCAACTTATAATCGAGTCAGATAAGCTGTTGTCTGAGTATGATGATTTCGATCAAGATTTTAATGAGTTTTATGCTATCCCTGTCGCATACGCTATTGATGAAATTGAGAATTTTTATTTGTTGGATCATAGCAAAGGCGAGGTGATTGCTGGTTATTATCGATTTGTATTATATTTATTTTCAGTCGTTCTCCTGTTGTACATTTTTTATACCTTGTTCAAACTCCGGCATCAAAGAGCGGTTCTTATAAAGGCCAATCGTGAAAATAAAAGAATACAGGAGCGAATGAATTTACAGGTGTCTGCGCTGGAAGCTGCTGGAAATGGGATAATGATTACTGATAATAATGGAACTATTCTATGGACAAATGCTTCATTTTCACGGCTCTCTGGTTATTCGAAGGAAGAGATTGTTGGCAAAACACCTCGAATTCTTAAATCAGGAGAGCATAATGATAAATTTTATAATAACTTATGGGGGGCGATTTGCAGTGGGCGTGTCTGGCATGGGGAGATTATCAACAGACGTAAAGATGGTACGCAGTATTTTGAAGAGGAAACGATCACTCCCGTGCATAATATCGCCGGTGACATCACGCATTTCATTGCTATTAAGCAGGATGTATCGGAACGTAAACGTCATGAAAACATGCTATACCGGAACAACCGTGCCTTACGGGTTCTAAGTAATACCAACCAGGTTCTGATTCGCGCCACTAATTCACAAACGCTTGCCGCTGATGTTTGCCATATCCTCATTGATGCCGGAAATTATCGTTTTGCCTGGGTGGGCCTGGCTGAATACGATCAGAATAAAAGCATTCAAGCATTCGCCCAGGCAGGTTTCGATCATGGTTACCTGGAGTCGCTTAATGTCTCATGGGCGGATAACGAATCCGGTCAGGGACCTACCGGCACATCTATTCGTAAGGGGAAATTTTCAGTAATAAAAAATATACTAAATGATCCCAAGTATATGCCCTGGCGTGAAGCGGCTGCAAGACAGGGCTATGCTTCGTCTATTGCATTGCCTTTAAGGAGTGGTAAGGATATTTGGGGGGCGTTGAATATTTATGCAGCTGAATTTGATGCCTTCGATGATGAAGAGATTGCGCTTCTCCAGGAACTGGCTGATGATTTGTGTTTTGGTATGGATAATCTGGAAACCCGTGCGGAACATGAAAAACTACAGTTCCAGTTACAGCAGGCGCATAAAATGGAAGCGCTGGGCCAGTTGACCGGTGGCATAGCACATGACTTTAACAACATACTTGCATCTATTATGGGTTATTCTAGACTTGCGCTGGATCGTTATGTTGACGATAAAGAAAGCAAGTTGGGGCAATATTTACAGGAAGTGTATCGTGCTGGTGAACGTGCACGTGATTTGATTTCACAAATGCTGGCGTTTACGCGTGGAGGACAGGCTGAACCTATCGCATTAGATATGACTCCGTTACTTAAGGATGTGATGAAAATGCTGGAGTCCACGTTGCCTTCCAGCATTAAAATTCGTATTGTAATTGACAATACGTTGCCTAAAATTTTAATTGATCCTGTGCAATTGCACCAGGTAATTATGAATCTATGTGTTAATGCACGAGATGCGATGGACAATCATGGGTGTTTGACCGTTAGTCTGCAGAATATAAATATTGTGGATAGAAAATGTAATTCATGTCACAAGCATTTTGGCGGTGACTTTGTTGAACTATCCGTCAACGATACGGGCACAGGTATTAAGTCTGAAATACTTGAGCGTATCTTTGAGCCTTTTTTTACAACAAAGGAAATTGGCAAAGGAACCGGGATTGGCTTGTCGATGGTTCATGGTATTATCCATAAGTATAACGGACATATTCTTATAGATAGTGATAAGAGTGTGGGTACTGAATGTAATATATTGTTTCCAGTTATTCCTGGCGAGTCTGTTGCCGAACCGTTTGTGCAACACAATGTTGAGCAGGAAGCGCAACGGGTAGATGCCCATATTCTTATCGTTGATGACGATAATTCTGTGGCAGCATTTATTGCAGAACTTTTTGAGAGTCATGCTTACAGGGTTACTGTCGCGCATAATGGTTCACAGGCTTTGCAATGGTTTATGATGGCACCTGATAAATTTGATTTGGTTATTACTGATCAAACGATGCCAATAATGGATGGTGATTTACTGGCAAGGGAATTACTTGCTGTTCGTCCTGGTTTACCAATTATCCTGTGCACCGGTTACAGTCAGAATATTAACGAAGAAAAGGCGCTTGAAATGGGTATAAAAATATATCTTGAGAAACCGGTTGATCCCGGTGTATTGCTGAAAAGTGCAGCCGACCTGTTATCTGAATAATTTGTACGGTTTCAGCCGTACCTGTTTGCCTCATGATCCCCGAAGGGTAGAAGGCGAACCTGCAACGAATACCCCCCCGTCCTCTTGCGGTGGGTTATTTATTTTGGAACAGCTTGATATCGAGCAGAAATTTAGCGAGTTCCAAATACCACAATGGTTTTGCCTTTCACCCAGATTAGCCCTTGCTCTTCCATATTTTTCAGTACCCGTCCGACCATTTCCCGTGAACAGCCAACGATGCGGCCGATTTCCTGTCGGGTAATACGGATCTGCATGCCATCGGGATGAGTCATGGCATCGGGTTGTTTGCATAAGTCCAGCAGGGTACGGGCGACTCGGCCGGTGACATCCATGAAGGCGAGATCGCTGACTTTGCGACTGGTATCGCGCAGGCGGGTGGCCATTTGTGCAGCGAGGGCGAAGAGCACATCAGGATGTTCCTGATAGAGCTGGCGGAATTTTGTGTAGCTGACTTCAGCGACTTCACAAGCGGTGCGAGCGCGTACCCAGGCACTGCGGTTGTCATCTTCACTGAAGAGCCCCATTTCGCCGAAAAAATCACCTTTATTCAGGTAGGCGAGGATAATTTCACGGCCTTCCGCATCTTCGATTAGTACCGAGACTGAGCCATCAACGATGTAATAGAGAACGTCAGGTTTGTCTGCGGCATAGATGATGACGCTTTTTGCGGGGTATTGCCTACGGTGGCAATGTTCTAGAAAATCATCCAGAGATTCAATTCCGGTGTGCTGGGCTGCCGTCTGTACCATTATGTTCCCTTCGGTTGTTACTGACGTATTATCATGCTTATGTTATATGAATGTCGGCCATTGTAAATAGGCGTGTTCGACTTCATGTGGAAAGTGAGAATATGGTCACTCATGTACTGAATGCCCGGCTATCTGACCGAATCATCACGGCATAGTTCCAGATAGTATTTATGGAATTAATATTTAGACTGATTATTATTGTGGAGTTGAATGAATGAAAGCACGAGTAAAATGGGTGGGAGATGCCACTTTTTTAGGCAAGTCTGGCAGCGGCCACACGCTGGTGATGGATGGGCCGCCAGATCATGGGGGCCGTAATCTGGGGGCCAGGCCCATGGAAATGCTGCTGCTGGGTATGGGAGGCTGCACGGCCTTTGATGTAATGATGATTCTGAAAAAATCCCGTCAGCAGGTCGATGACTGTGAGGTTGTGCTTTGTGCAGAACGCGCGGATACGGAACCTAAGGTGTTTACCAGTATCCATGTGCATTTTGTGGTCAGTGGTCGGGAGTTAAAGGAGAAACAGGTGGCGCGTGCAGTCTCACTGTCGGCAGAAAAATACTGTTCAGCCTCGATCATGCTCGGACGAGCCGGGGTGGAGATCACCCATGATTATGAAATACGCGAGAGCAGAGGGAATTAAACGCGCATGTTGGCTGCTGACAAACTGATTAAAAATTATTATCAATCATGGTTTCGTTTTCACCCAGAGGTGGCGGTGGATGCCGGGGTGGAAGGCTATGCGCACCTGCTCACCCCCTGTGATGACGACGACATCGGGGCTTTGTCGGCTTTGAATGAAATGTTATTAAGTGCGCTGGAAGAACTTGATCGGCAGGATTTGAGCGAGGATCAAGTTCTTGATCTGGATATCCTGCGCAGCGCAGCGACGTTGGAATTGAAAGAGCTGGTAGAACAGGACTGGCGGCGGCGCGATCCGCTGCGGTTTTTACCTGTTTATGCGATTTATCAATTGACCCTGCGTGAAGTGCAGGATCCCTCGGCGGCTTTCAGTGCGCGTTTGAGTGCGATTCCTGCTTACCTGCGTTCGGCTCGCGGCCATCTACAGGTTGACCCGGCACAGATCCCCCTTAACTGGCTACAGAGCGCGGTACTTGAGGCCAGGGAGGGTGCAGCCTATTTTAGACAGTTGCATCATCATCTTGTGCTCAGTCGTTACCGGCTGGATACCGAGTTGGATGCAGCGGCCCATGCGCTGGAGGATTATGCTCGTTTTCTGGAAACTGAACTGGCGGATCTGGCGCAGGGTGATTATGCCTGCGGCCGGGAACAGTTTGAAATGCTGCTGCATCATCGTCATGGTCTGGACATCGATGCCGATAATCTGCATCAGCTGGGCCAGCGTTTGTTTGATGAAACCCTGAGCGAACTTAAAGCGGTCACCCGTGATTTGCAGGGAGATGAAGACATTGACGGCTTGACGCATAAAATATACACAGAAGATAAGTCATCGGAAAATCTACTTGATGACTACCGGCAGGGAATGGAACAGGCCCGTGTTTTTATTACCGAGAAAAACCTGATTGATCTACCCGCACGTGAGTCACTCAAAGTGGTGGAAACTCCCTTATTTTTACGTCATGAAATTCCCTTTGCGGCTTATCTCGAACCGGCACGAAATGATAGCCATCAGCAGGGCCTGTACTATGTCACCCTGCCTGAAACAGAAACCGACAGAGGCGAGCACAATGCCACCAGTTTGCGACATACCTGCGTGCACGAAGCCTGGCCGGGACATCATCTGCAATTTGTAACCGCTAATCTCCGTGCTGAATCCAGCACCCTGCCGCGCCTGTTAAATCCTTCGGCCACCTTTTATGAAGGTTGGGCACTGTACTGCGAACAACTGATGCAGGAGCAGGGATTTCTCGATGCACCCGAGTCGCGTTTTATTCTTCTCAAAGATCGACTCTGGCGGACTTTGCGTATTATGCTCGATGTGGAATTGCACACCCGTGGCCTGAGTTTGACGCTGGCCAGTGAGCGCCTGCAACTATGGTTAGGGTTTACACCGCAACAGGCGATGGCGGATCTTGAATGGTATACACGTATGCCCACTGTGCCGATGGGTTACGCAACCGGCTGGGCCTTGATCAATGCCGCGCGTACACGTTTGCAGTCGATGGATGCGGATTTTAGTTTGCGGAATTTTCATGATCGATTGTTATCCATGGGCTCGGTGCCGGTGAGCAAGGTCATTCCGCGTCGCTTTGGTGATCCCTTGTGGACCAGTGTGCACCGAGAAGTTTTTTCTGCAAAAGGGTAAACAATGCCGCGCAAAAAGAAAATCCAGCTACATGGTTTTAACAACCTCACCAAGACCTTGAGTTTTAATATCTATGATATTTGTTATGCCAAGACAGTCGCTCAGCGTAAGCAGTACTTTGAATATATTGATGAGATGTATAATGCGGAACGGCTGACCGATATTCTTTCTGAAGTCAGTCAGATCATCGGTGCAAATATTCTCAATGTGGCGCGTCAGGATTATGAGCCGGAAGGTGCCAGTGTGACTATGCTGATTGCTGAAGAGCCGGTGGCGGCCGAAGAGTTATCCAATACACCGGCCCCTGGACCGCTGCCGGAATCCGTAGTCACGCATCTGGATAAGAGTCATATCACTGTGCATACTTATCCTGAAAGTCATCCGGATAATGGTATCAGTACCTTTCGTGCCGACATTGATGTGTCAACCTGTGGGCGGGTTTCGCCATTAAAGGCACTGAATTTTTTAATCCACAGTTTTGATTCCGATATTGTGACCATGGATTACCGGGTGCGGGGTTTTACCCGTGACGTACGCGGACGCAAACATTTTGTTGATCATGAAATTAATTCGATTCAGAATTTTATCGCGCCTGATACCAAGCGCGCCTACTCCATGATTGATGTTAATGTTTATCAGGAAAATATTTTTCACACCAAAATGATGCTCAAGGATTTTGAGCTGGAAAATTACCTGTTTGGTTTAAACAGTGAAGAGCTTGCACCGCGTGAATATAAAAAAATTCATGATCGGGTGCAGAAGGAAATGCTGGAAATATTTTACGGCAGAAATATATAAGTACTGCAGCTGCACTCGACGTTTTTGTTG
>VAPK010645989.1_pt1 | contig 14340 bp, 11 predicted proteins | sample 3395031 | NCBI WGS metagenome assembly VAPK01 (sample SAMN08290443, study PRJNA428436) | hydrothermal vent metagenome | isolation source: Deep-sea hydrothermal vent chimney 1 | place: Pacific Ocean: Juan De Fuca Ridge | reverse complement strand
GTGCAGGCCGGGGAGCGCGCTGCCACCAACCGCTACCAGACCATAGTGATCCCCCCGGCAGAGTCGATCTCCAACACCACCGTCGGCCGCTCGTCTTAGCCGCCAAGTCCTGACAGGGGACGACCCGGCCAGACGGCTCGCTCGGGAGCCATACAGCCAAGGATGGGAATAGTCGGTGTTCGCGGAATTAGTCAGTGTTAGTTAGGTCAAGAGGACTTAGGTCCGCTACTTTTCCTAGCGCGTTCCATTAGAAATACTTGACCGCCTTCTGTCCGACCACTCCCGGAGGTCCCCGGTGTCATCGCCGACCATTACCCCCCTGAATTCAGGGGCAAAACCCATGCGAGAAAAGCCGCGTGACTTGCCCTTTCCCCTGAACCTGTACCGGAGCGCCATCGGAAAGAAGTGGGTCATGGCCGTCAGCGGGCTCATGCTCGTTGGCTTCGTCTTCGCCCATATGATCGGCAACCTGAAAATCTACCTCGGTCAGGTCGAGCACAACGGGGTCATGGATTACGACACCGACCACTACGCCGAGACCCTGCGGAACCTCTTCGTCCCGGTTCTACCCGAAGGCGTCATGCTCTGGATCATGCGCCTCGGCCTACTGTTGGCCCTCCTACTCCACGTTCACTCCGCCTACACCCTGTCAATGATGAGCCGAAAATCAGACTTCTCCTACCAAGGCAAGCGCGACTTCCTAGCCGCCAACTTTGCCTCCCGCTCCATGCGGCTAACCGGTCCGATCATCGCCCTGTATCTCGTGGTCCACCTGGCCGACCTAACCCTCGGTTTCGGAATCGCCTCCGGTGAGTTCCAACACGGCGAGGTATATGAGAACGTGGTTCACTCCCTCGGGCGCCCCATCGTGGCCATTGGCTACATCATCGCCAACATCGCGGTGGCCGTACACATCTATCACGGCATGTGGTCGGCCTTCCAAAGCCTGGGCCTCAGTAACCCCAAGTACAACAACTACCGACGGATAGCTGCCCAGGCAATTGCTGGCCTCATCCTGATCGGCAACATCAGTTTCCCCATCGCCATCCTGACCGACATCGTCAGCATCTAAGGAGCCCAGAATCATGATCCTCGACTCCAAAGTCCCCTCCGGGCCAATCCAAGACGCCTGGGATAGCCACCGCTTCAACATCAAGCTGATCAACCCGGCCAACAAGCGCCGCTTCAAGATCATCGTGGTCGGTACTGGACTGGCCGGTGCTTCAGCCTCGGCCACTCTGGCCGAACTTGGCTACGAAGTGCATGCCTTCACCTACCACGACTCGCCCCGCCGGGCCCACTCCATTGCCGCCCAGGGCGGTATCAATGCGGCCAAGAACGCCCGCAACGACGGTGACTCGGTCTTCCGACTGTTCTACGACACGGTCAAGGGCGGCGACTACCGCTCCCGGGAAGCCAACGTCTACCGACTAGCCCAGGTCTCCAACAACATCATCGACCAGATGACGGCCCAGGGAGTACCGTTCGCACGTGAGTACGGCGGCCTTATGGCTAACCGCTCCTTCGGCGGTGCCCAGGTGAGCCGAACCTTCTACGCTCGAGGCCAAACCGGCCAGCAGCTCCTGCTTGGTGCCTATCAGCAGATGATGGCTCAGGTCCATCTCGGCAAGGTCAAGCTTCACACCGATCAGGAAATGCTGGAGGTGGTACTCAAGGACGGCGAGGCTGCTGGCATCGTCACTCGGGACCTCACCAATGGTCAGGTCCGGAGCCACTCCGCCCATGCCGTGGTGTTGGCTACCGGCGGCTACGGCAACGTGTTCTATCTCAGCACCAACGCCATGGCCTGTAATACGACAGCTATTTGGCGAGCCCACCGCAAGGGGGCGCTGTTTGCCAACCCGTGCTACACCCAGATCCACCCGACCTGTATTCCTCAGGCCGATGAGTTCCAGTCCAAACTGACCCTGATGTCGGAGTCCCTGCGCAACGACGGCCGAATCTGGGTCCCGCGCAGTACCAACGAGACTCGGATCGCTCGAGATATTCCCGAGGCCGAGCGCTACTACTACCTGGAGGAGAAGTATCCAGCCTTCGGCAACTTGGTGCCTCGTGACGTTGCGTCTCGCAACGCCAAGACCGTGGTTGATGCAGGCCAGGGGGTTGGACCACTAAAGAACGGGGTCTACCTGGACTTCGCTACCGCCATCGGTCGTGACGGCCGTGACGCCATCGAGGAGCGCTACGGCAACCTCTTCGAAATGTATGAGCGCATCACCGGTGAGGATCCCTACACGACCCCCATGCGGATCTATCCGGCCAGTCACTACACCATGGGTGGTCTTTGGGTTGACTACAACCTCCAAACCACGATCCCCAGCCTCTATGCGGCCGGTGAGGCGAACTTCTCTGATCATGGAGCCAATCGACTCGGGGCCTCGGCCCTCATGCAGGGTCTGGCCGATGGCTACTTCGTGCTTCCCTACACCATTGGCGATTCCCTTTCGGCCAAACTCGGAACCGACCCGGTCTCGACCGACGATCCGGTGTTCAAGGAAGCCGAGAAGGATGTGAATGATCGCACCCAACGCTTCCTGAACATTGGTGGAACCAAGTCTCCCGACTATTACCACCGTGAGCTGGGCAAGGTGGTGTGGGAATACATCGGTATGGGTCGCAACGAGGCTGGCCTGACTGCCTGTATCTCCGAGATCAAGGCCATTCGTGAAGCCTTCTGGAAGGACGTCAAGGTTCTCGGCAACGGAGACTCGTTGAACTCATCTCTGGAGAAGGTTGGCCGCGTGGCCGACTTCATGGAGTTGGGCGAACTCATGGCCCGGGATGCCCTGGACCGGAGCGAGTCCTGCGGCGGCCACTTCCGAGAGGAGTCCCAGACCGATGAGGGCGAGGCCCTCCGTAACGATGACGATTTCAAGCACGTTTCGGCCTGGGAGTGGCAGGGCAGCGCCGATATTCCCCAGATCAAGCACAAAGAGGAGCTGGAGTTTGAGTACGTCAAGCTTTCCCAGCGGTCCTACAAGTAGTCAGGCAGGAGATTTCTGATGAGCACCGAACTAAACCTCACCCTCCAGGTCTGGCGCCAAGCGGGCCCCGACGCTCCTGGCGGCTTCAAGACCTACCAGGCCAAGGGCATCCCCGATGACTCTTCCTTTTTGGAGATGCTGGACATCGTCAACGAGGACCTGATCGAGAACGACATTGAGCCCATTGAGTTTCCTCACGATTGTCGCGAGGGAATCTGTGGAACCTGTGGCGTTATGATCAACGGCCGGGCCCACGGGCAGGAGCGGGCGACCGCCACCTGCCAGCTCCATATGCGCAAGTTCAAAGACGGTGACACCATCGCCATCGAACCCTGGCGCGCCGCGGCCTTCCCCGTCGTCAAAGACCTGATCGTTGACCGCTCGCCCATGGACAAGATCATCGAGGCTGGAGGCTACATCTACGCCCCAACCGGGACGGCGGGTGAGGCCAACGAAACCCTGATCCCCAAGGAAGCGGCCGAGTCTGCCATGGACGCCGCCGCCTGTATCGGTTGCGGCGCTTGTATTGCCGTCTGCCCAAACTCGGCCGGTCAGCTCTTCACCTCAGCCAAGCTGTGGCATCTTAATGCCCTGCCCCAAGGCCAGCCGGAGCGGTTCCGTCGGACCGAGGCCATGGTTGACACCATGGAGCAGTTCTTTGGTGCTTGCACCAACCACGGCGAGTGTGCCGAGGCCTGCCCCAAGGAAATCAGCCTGGACTTCATTGCCTACATGAACTCCGACTACATCAAAGCCAAGATCAAGAACCGAGCCAAGTCCGCCCAGATCTAACCCCCTCGTTCTGGCACCGGTAGAGCACGTATATACGTGCTCTACCGGTGCCAGTTCGCGTTAGTGGGAGCCGGGGGTGGCTTAAGGCCTATTCTCGCGGTAGCTGGCGTAACGAGTCAGGCCGAGGACCAGGGCGGCCGCACCAACGGCTAGCCCGAAGGGCAACCAGAAGTCATTCATGGTTGGCCATTCCAGACCGGTGCCATCAATAGTCTCCTCTTCGCTCAAGACCCCGACCCCGTTGGGCCAGGGCCATAGCACTCGCAACGAACCGGCCATCAGACCAATCAGCACCGCCAACACGGTGTCGCGGTAGTGGTCCAGCAGCCAGCCAAGGAAGTTGGAGAACAGAGCCAATCCGACCACCACCCCGACAACCAGCAATCCGAGAGCCGCGAGGTTCCGGTCATGCACGGCTCCGAGGACAGCCGGGTACATGCCGATCATCAGCAACAAGAACGAACCGCTAACGCCGGGCAGGATCATGGCACAGATGGCCACCGCCCCGGCTAGGAAGAAGGCCCAGAGAGGTGGGTCGGCGACCTGGCCCGATTGGAGCCCGAGCAGAACAGCGACCACCACACCGACTCCGGCAATAATCAGCATCTGATCCCGGCTCCGGGTTCCCAGCAATCCCCAGGCCACCGAGATTGAGGCCAACACCAGCCCAAAGAATAGCCCTGCCATGGCCTCGGGCTGATCGGTAAGCAATCGTTCAATAATCGACGAGAGGGCGCCAATGGCCACCAAGATTCCGGCCAAAAGGGGAACAAGAAAGAGCCAATCAACTTCCTTTAGCCGTTGAACGAAGCCGGAGACATCGCCCTTGACCAGGCAACCAAGACCGCGGGCGCCGGTTCGGATCGCCATCAATAACTGCTCGTAAATCCCAAAGATTAGGGCCACCGTTCCTCCCGAAACCCCGGGCACGACATCGGCGGCTCCCATAAGAAAGCCGCGACCTAGCTGGAAACCGATCTTGGAGAGCACCGACAGAATCTAGCCTTCCGAGCGGAGAACCGGCGTGGGCCCTTCGGCCCGGTGGCCAACAGAGTGTCCCAAGAACCTGGATCACGGAGCCTGATCTAGGTCGGCCCAACAGTCGCCGGGCCGACGGCTATCCTCGTTGTCGTGGCGACACAAGCGGGACAGCACAAGACTTGGCCTCCGGTCCCGACCGCGGGACGAGGACTACAACCATGAGCCGGACAATAGCTCTGCTTCAGGAACTCCACCGTGCCCTGAACCAGACCGAGTTCAAACTCGATCTGGTCAGTACCCGCCAGGCCAGTCAGGTCAAGGTTGAGCTCGAGGACCAGATCCAGGACTATCTCATCCCCCGACTACGGCGCCTGGACGCTCCCCTTCTGGCGGTACTGGGCGGTTCTACCGGCTCCGGAAAGTCGACAATCACCAACTCCCTTGTCGGCAGCAATGTTTCCCCGGCTGGTGTGCTCCGACCAACGACCCGTTCCCCCGTCCTCATCTGCCACCCCGAGGATCAAGCCTGGTTCGACTCCGCCGACATCCTCCCCAGCCTGGCCCGTCTCACCGGCACGGCTCCCGCCGACCCTCCGCCGCAAGCGGGTGGGAACGTGTTGCGCATCAGCCCGACGCAGACCATGCCACGTGGCCTGGCCATCATCGACGCCCCCGACATCGATTCCATCGAAGAGGCCAACCGAGAGCTTGCCACCCAGCTTCTAGCCGCCGCCGACCTCTGGCTTTTTGTTACCACCGCCGTTCGCTATGCCGACGCCGTCCCCTGGGATTTCCTGGGTCGGGCCAGGGACCGGGGAACCACGCTCTCGGTGATTATCAACCGGGTCCCGCCCGGAGCGGGAGCCAAGATCATCCCCCACTTCCAGTCAATGCTGACCGAACGAGGTCTGGACAATCTCAAGGTGTTTGAGATCGAACAGACCGAACTGGATTCCGAACAGCGCCTCCCCGATGCGTCCATCGCCCCCCTTCTGGGCATGTTGAACGAACTGGCCAGCGATGCCCAGCAAAGAGCTGTCATCATCCGATCCACCCTTGAAGGTGCGTTGGCCAGCGTCGGGCCCCGAGCCAAACTGGTGAGCCAAGCCCTCATTGAACAAGACCAGGCCATCGACGAAATTCGCCTTGCCATGGAGGCGGTCTACACCTTGGCAAAGGCCAACATGGCCAGCGAGATTGCCGACGGTTCGCTCCTCCACGGAGAGGTTTTGGACCGCTGGCAAGAACTCATCGGTACCGCCGAATTGATGCGAGCAATCCAGAGCCGTATCACTCGAGCCAGGAACCGCATCGGGGGATTCTTGAGCGGCCGACAAGAAGCAACCATCGAAGTGCAGGGAGAGATTACCTCCACGCTGGAGCGAATCGTACTGGACCATGCCGATGCCGCTGCGCTTGCTGTGACCGAGAAATGGCGTCAACTCCCAGGCGGAGTCCAGGCCCTGGACAACAACCGTTCACTGGAGCGAGCATCCGAGGCCCTGGCCAAGGCCGTCGGTGGAGAAATCCGAGCCTGGCAGGATGACATTCTGGAGCTGGTTCGCCAACGAGGCGAAGGCAAACGTTCGATTGCTCGGGCTTTGGCCCTTGGCATCAATGGGGTGGGAGTCGCCCTTATGATCGTCTTGTTCGCCCATACCGGTGGTCTGACCGGAGGAGAAGTAGCCGTTGCCTCAGGAACGGCTGCCCTTTCCCAAACCCTGCTCAACGCCCTCTTCGGCGAGCAGGCGGTCCGCGATCTCACCGACGCCGCTCGACGAATGCTTCAGGAACGGTTGGAGCAACTTCTCGATGTTGACGCCAACCGGTTCCGAGCCCACCTCTGGAGCCAAGTCCCAGCACCCGCCACCACCAAGGCTCTGACTTCGGCCCTGGACAAGTTCATCGAAACGCCCCCCGACCTCCTCCCCGAGGTCGAATCATGAGCATCACAAACTCTGGATCCAAAAGCCGAAGATCCAGGCGCAAGAAAGACAAGAACAACGGCGACCAACTGGCCATCAGGGTTGAGGCGCTGGAACAGGCTGCTGCTCTGGGTGCCGACCGGTTGGATCCAGAGGCCATCGCTTTTGCCGAGGCCATCGTGGCCAAGGCCACCGAACGACTCCGACACGGGTCCTCCCACCTGCTGGTCGCTTTGCTTGGGGCAACCGGCTCGGGCAAGTCGTCGCTTTGCAATGCCATCACCGGTAGCGAAGTAGCGACCACCGGCGTACGACGCCCGACGACATCCAGCACCTTGGCTTGTGTCTGGGGCAGCGTAGATGCTGACTCGTTGCTGGATTGGTTAGGGGTATCCACCAGGCACCAGGTGGCTAATGACGGCAGCTCACCGGACTATGAGACCCTAGAAGGCCTGGTGCTCCTTGACGTGCCCGACCACGACTCCGTCGAGGTTAGCCACCAGTTGGAGATGGAACAGATCGCCGAACACGCCGACCTGTTGATATGGATAACCGATCCTGAGAAGTACGCCGATGCCGCCCTCCATCACTATCTTCGCCGCCTGTCCCATCATGGGGCCGCCATGGTTCTGGTGCTCAACAAATCTGATCAACTCGCCAACCAAGAGTTTGCGGCCTGTCGCGATGACCTCGTCCGACTATTGGGCACCGACGGAGTTGAGGGCACACCAGTCATCGCAACATCCGCCGTCATCCCAGGAGGGGCTGATGACCTCCGGGGCCTCCTGATTGGGCGGGTCCAGGGCCACACCTCCATCATGACTCGACTGGAAGCCGATATCGCTGTTGCCGCCACCGATCTCTTGGCCGATGCCACCCAGAGCGAAGATCAACGGGGTTCACGTCGTACCTTTGGGCCTCATCCGAAGAAGCGCCTCCCCAGTTCGCCGGGAGTAAGCAAACAGATCGCCTCCACCCTTTCCAAAGACCTGACCGAAGCCGTCGGTATCGAGACGGTTCGCGACGCCGTGGTATCCGGGTACCGGCGAGATGCCATGGCTCGGACCGGCTGGCCCTTCACTCGCTGGACTCGACGACTCCGTCCGCACCCCCTGAGGCGACTCCACCTGGAAGCAGGAACTGGGGGACGTTCCTCCAGGCCGCCAGCCTCGGCCGCTCAACGAACCCGAGCCCTCGCTTCGGTTCGAGATGCCGCTGATGCTGCCAGCCTGGGGCTAGATGCTCCCTGGCCTCGACTGATTCGCCAGGCGGGATCTCCGGAAGAGTCGGTGCTCTTTGATCGTCTGGACCTGGCAGTGTCTGGTGCCGTGCGAGAGGTGCGACCACGCAAGCCGACGTGGTGGAAGCTCGTCGGCCTGCTTCAGGTACTGCTAGCACTTGCTGTCATTGTCGGCGCCGTCTGGCTCATCGGTCTTGCCGGTGCTGCCTGGTTGCAGCTACCAGCGCTACCGACCCCAACAGTCCGCCGAATTCCTATCCCCACAGGCCTACTCATCGGCGGCGCTCTGCTCGGTTGGCTTATCTCTGCACTGGCAGGACGTTTGGCCGCCGTAGGAGCCCGGCGCGCCGGTCAGAGCGTCACTGATGATATTGCTGCGGCCGTTGAAGAGGTTGCATCCGAACTGATTCTGGACCCGATCAAGAAGGAACTCACCGACCGTGACACCTTGATCGGTCTTCTCCAAACCGCGAGTTCCAACTAATGCGCTATCTGGACGACGAGTGGATGATGGCTGCCGGTGAAGCCCTCGCAGATATGGACCCCGTAGCAGCGAATCTGGTTGCCGGATTCCAAGTCCTGACTGATGATCTAGATTCCCTCACTTCCTCTGCTCTCCCGGGTCTGTCATCCCAGTCCGTTTCCTATTCGATCCGCCTCGGCCCCGGGCCGGTCGCCCTGGAACCTGGCATCGACGAGGCGAACCTGGTATTCCTCGCCGGAAAGCGGCTGGCCAGCGAGATTGCCCTGGGTAAGCGCAGTGCTCAGCGGGCCTTTCTTGATGGCGAACTACGGGTCGAGGGAGACGTCAACCTGCTGCTTGGCTACTCCAAGGAGTTTGCGGAGATAGGCGATCGGCTGGCCGAGCTTCGCCGGCGCACTACCTTCCCCGAAAGCTAGCGTCTAGCCATGCCCGAGATGCCCGAGATCCAGGCCCACAGCGAGCGGATGGCGGCCAAACTTGTCGGGTTGAAACTGGCAAAGTTCGAACTCCTAAACTTTGCTGGTCTCAAGACGTTCTCTCCACCACCGGACGGGGCCGTTGGCCACACGGTGGGCACCATCGGCCGGCGCGCAAAGTACCTGCTCATCAGGTTTGGCAACGGCCACACTCACGTCATTCACCTCATGCAGGGTGGGCGCCTTCGACCCGATCCCAAGCAATCACGCAAGCCCCGCAACGGGATTGCCCGCTGGGTATTTGAAAGCGAAGGGCAAGAGCTGGCCTGGCTGCTAACCGAGGCTGGATCGGAACGAAAGGCCGGCCTGTGGGTCATCGACGGTGACGCTGAAGGCCAGGAGCCGCTTTCCAAACTTGCCCCGGAAGCCACCGACCTAAACCGTGAAGAGTTTGGTGTGATCCTGAGGGCCAACTCCATGCGATTACACGGTCTCCTGCGGAGTCAACGAATCATCTCTGGGCTCGGTCGGATGCTGGCCAACGAGATCTGTTTCCTGGCCGCGCTGTCACCGTTCGCCAACGCTTCCAGGTTGGGCGACGACGAAGAGGACCGTCTCCACCAATCCATCCGGCAGGTCGTTAAGGAAGGGATCAAGCACGAGCGCACCCTGGACGGCATCGGCAGAAGTGCCGATCGGCCATCAAGGGTGCACAATCGTTCAGGCCGGCCTTGCCGGGGAACCGATTGCCGAGGTGCGGGTACTGGCCCCTGTGAGGACACTATTGCCTCAGTTGAGTACCGCAGCTACACCGTCTTCTATTGCCCGACGCGTCAGACCAAGGGCAAGCTCTTGGCGGACAACACCACAAGCAAGTTCTTGAAGTAAGGCCATCTCGGACCAGTTGGATGAGACCGTCTAGATCAAACCCAGTTCGGCGACGGCTTCTCGCTCCTCGACCAGATCGGCCCAGGTAGCTTCCATTCGAGCCTGGCTAAAGGCACCAATGTCGAGACCCTGGACAATGGCGAAGTCGCCGTTGGCGCAGGTGGCGGGGGCCGAGGTCACGATGCCTTCGGGCGCTCCGTAGGACCCGTCAGAGATGGTGGACATCGAAACCCAGTCACCATCGGGGGTTCCCAGGGCCCAGTCACGCATATGGTCGATGGCGGCATTGGCAGCCGATGCCGCCGAAGAACTGCCCCGAGCGGCGATGATGGCCGCTCCACGGCTGGCAACAGTTGGGATGAAGTCGTCTTCGATCCAGGTCTGATCGTTCACCAGCTCAGCAGCATTCTGGCCGTTGACCTCGCAATGGAACAGATCCGGATACTGGGTCGAGCTGTGGTTGCCCCAGATGGTCATCTTTGTGATGTCATTCACACTGGTTCCCGTCTTGGCTGCCAGCTGACTAATGGCCCGGTTGTGGTCCAGACGGGTCATGGCCTGGATCTGACGAGGGTCAATGTCGGGGGCATTCGACAGGGCAATGAGGGCATTGGTGTTCGCCGGGTTACCAACGACAAGTGCCTTGATGTCCTTATTGGCAGCGGAGTTGATGGCCTTGCCTTGAGGGCCGAAGATGCCACCGTTGGCCGCCAGAAGATCGGCGCGCTCCATACCCTTCTTGCGGGGCATAGCACCAACCAGCAGTGCATAGTCGGCATCACCGAAGGCAACCTCGGCATCGTCGGTCTTGACCATCCCGGCCAGCAGCGGGAAGGCACAATCGTCCAACTCCATGGCCACCCCATCTAGGGCACCCAGAGCGGGAGTGATCTCCAACATCTGAAGGATGACTGGCTGGTCTGGGCCTAACATCTCGCCCGAAGCGATGCGGAAGAGAAGGCTGTAGCCAATCTGACCGGCGGGTCCTGTAACGGTTACTCGAACTGGGGATTTGCTCACGGCCGAGGCACTCCTTGAGATCGGTCAGGCCCAAGTTGGGCCCAAGACATGGTACCTCCATCGAGCTCGGCTGGAAGAACTGAGATCCCGTCATCTTTCCGGCTATAAGAGGACGGGTACGCCCCGGCCAAAGGCCGGGGCAAGCCAATCATCCTCCAAGGATGCAGGCGGTGGCAATCTCAGTCATAGCTGCCTCGTCTTCATCGGTGAGACCGCTGGCCCGTCCACCGAGCTTCTCCTCACCAATCTCGACCTCCAACTTGTCAACCATGCAGACAGCGGCTTCTTCAGACATCCCGGCACTTTGAAGCTCGGTGATGTACTCGGCTCGATCGTAAGAACTACCACAGGCACTCATCAAAAGAGTGGCCGCAAGGGCACCACCAACAGCGCGAATGAACATATTGTTTCCCTCCAGGGCAACCGTCTGGTTGCCCAAGTGATGATGAAAAGTGGTCACCCACCAATCACGGATTGTCGCCAGGGCCTGCTATTGGCCCTGTTGCGCGTTTCTTCGGGTATTCCCGATCCACGCACGATGCAACCCCTGGTATATGCCACCGGTGGAAACCAGCTCGAAATGGGATCCTTGTTGCACGAGCACTCCCTGGTCAAAAACCAGAATCAGATCGGCGGCCTCCGCCGTCGCTAGCCGGTGGGCAATGCTCACCAGGGTCCGACCCTCGGCCAGGTTCCGTATGGCCGTGGTCAGAGCCTGATCGGTCTCGGGATCAACGGCACTGGTCGCCTCGTCCAGGATCAGGAGTCCGGGATCGGCCAGGGCGGCCCGGGCCAAAGCCACCAACTGACGCTCACCCACCGACAGGTTGTCGCCTCGCTCCCCCACCTCGGTGTCCAGACCCTTGGCCAGTTTCTTGATCCACCAGCCCAGTTCCAACCGCTCAAAAGCCGCCTCCACCTCGACATCGCTGGCACCGGCTCGACCAAAGCGAACGTTCTCTCGAATGGTGGTATCGAACAGAAATCCGTCCTGGGCCACCATGCGCACCGATCGGTACCGCGAATCAGCCGACGCCTGGCTGAGGACAACCCCATTGAGCTTCACCGTGCCCTCAGTCGGGTCAGCTAGACGGCACAAGAGGCTAGCGAAGGTGGACTTTCCCGATCCGGTTTGGCCGACAATGGCGATACTCGAACCCGCGGGCAAAACAACGTTGACATCGCTAAGAACCGGCCCAGAGGTCCGGTAGCTGAACCCAACCCCCTTGACCGCAACCTCTACCGCTCCGGCCGGTATCTCGACACCGGGCTCCGGTTCGATCACATCGCTTTGATGATCTAGGAGATCCAGAATCTTACGCCAACCAGCGACCGCAGTCTGAGTCTGATCCAGGGTCTCACCTAGCTCGCTGATGGGACCATTCAGCAAGACCGTCAGGAACAGGCAAGCCACCAGTTCACTGGAGGTGAGGCCCCAGGGATCACGAAAATGGATTCCCAGGCTCAGCGCCAAGACAAAGGCGATGGCGCCAAACACATCGCCAACAACAAAGACGCCAGCCATATAGCGGTTGGCACGCATCCTGGCTCGGTAGCGGTCTTGAATCGCCCCGTGCAGTCGTTCCCTGGTGCGACCCTCGGCCCCATACGCCCGAACCACCGCCGCCCCCATTACCGCCTCAGAGAAACCGGTTAGCATTGCCCCAACCGTTGTCCGATACACGTCGTAGGCCGCGAGTTGTCGGCGTTGCAGCCACTTGAGGACCGGGACGACCGGGGCATAGGACAGGGCAACGACGGCTGCAATCTGCCAGGAGTAGAAGGATAGAACGACAAAGGTTCCAAGGATGATGGTGGGATGAATGGACCAGGCGTACAGGCCCCATTGGGCGAAGCGGGCCAGGGCTTCAGCGTCACTAGTCACCCGAGCAACCAGGACTCCCCGGCGTGTCTCATTGTGGTCAGCGGTCGAAAGCTCATGGATCTTGACAAAGGCCTGTTGGCGCAGGTTGGCAATGCCCATCTCGGCCCGCACGACCAACTTGCGTTGGATAAACATGGTGCCGATAGCGGCAGCGATCACCACTACCAGGGTGATCAGAGCCAGCCGAGTCACGAGCCCAATGTCAACATTGATGCTTGGGTCCCCGCCAGCGACGGCTGGCGTGATCTCGCTCATCCCGTCGCTTAGGGCCCGCTCCACCAGCACGGGAATAGCCAGGCGCCCAACGGCGATGAACAGGCCCATGGCCACCACCGCGCCAAGCCCCTGCTTGAGCTCCGGACTGGCGGCAAGACCGCGCCGAAGAACCGAGATGGCACCCTCCGGGACCTCGTCAGATCCGTCCAGCATCCCCGAGCGAGGGTCGACTTCCGTCATGCCTCACCCTCCTCATAGGCCGTAACGAGGTCCCGGTAGCTGGGATGACCGAGTAGTTCTTCGTGCTTGCCTGCGGCCTCGATGCGTCCATGTCGGAGATAGACCACGCGATCGGCCAGCTTGATGGTCGAGACTCGTTGAGCCACGATCATCGTGGTCATGTCCAACTCGGTGCGCAGAGAAGCCAGAATCCCTTGCTCGACTTTGGCGTCGACGGCACTAGTGGCGTCGTCTAGCACGAGGAGCCGAGGGCGTTGCAGAAGGGCCCGGGCCAACGCTACTCGTTGCCGCTGCCCCCCCGAAAGCGTTACACCGCGTTCACCAACGATGGACTCGAATCCTTCGGGCATGGCATCGATGAACTCCAAGGCGTTGGCAATCCCGGCAGCCTTTTTGATGTCGTCCAACGAGTGGGAGTCCTGTAGATCGATATTGCTGGCAATGGTGTCGGCGAATAGGAACGATTCCTGAAAGACCAGACCGATGAGGGTGGTGCGGTCACCGGGAGTCAGATTATCGATCTGTACCCCGCCGATGGAGATGGTGCCCGAATCGGGGGGGACCAAGCCCGTCACCAGGTGGGCCAGGGTCGACTTGCCCTCGCCCGTGGAGCCCACGATGGCAACAACTTCGCCACCGACCATGGAGAAGGTAACATCCTCCAGCACGCGCCCGGTTTCCCCGTAGCTAAAGCTCACATTGCAGACCTCGACGTGGAGGGGGCCGTCGGCCACGCGAGCCGAATGAACCAGCGAGGGCGGTAAGGGTTCATCGAATACGCCGTGCAGCCGATCCTTGGCCACCACCGATGGGGGCATCATCTCCAGAAAAAAGCCGAGCACTCTCATGGGGAAAGCAAGCACACTAAACAGTGAGGCAACCTGCACCAGCTCACCGGGTCGGACCGCGCCAGCATCAACCCGATAGGCGCCAATAACCATAATGAGTACGATTCCGACGTTGGGGAGCGCATCCAGCACCGCTTCGAACCCGGCGCGGATGTACCCAACCGCAACCCGCCGAGCGCGCAGAACCTGCACCGCCTCGCCAAAGCGCTCAGATTCCAAGTCGGCTCGGCCCAGTGTCCTCACCACCAGGGCTCCGTCAAAGCTCTCATGGGCGACGGTCGAAACGTCGCCAACTGCTGCCTGCACCAGGGCGGCCGGGGCTTCGATCCTGTTGCTATAGATCTTGTTGAGACCAACCAAAATCGGGAAGGTCACAAACGCTACTAGAGCGAGAGGGAGG
>VAPK010728769.1_pt1 | contig 14362 bp, 16 predicted proteins | sample 3395031 | NCBI WGS metagenome assembly VAPK01 (sample SAMN08290443, study PRJNA428436) | hydrothermal vent metagenome | isolation source: Deep-sea hydrothermal vent chimney 1 | place: Pacific Ocean: Juan De Fuca Ridge | reverse complement strand
TTATTAAAACATGATTTTTCAGAAGCAAGAATTGAATCAGGGATACAAAAATTAAAAGCTATAAAAGAAAAGGAAAAACAAAAAGGGTTGTCGGATTTTTTCTAACCCCGAATGATAACAAACCAAATATAAAAAATATAAGATAACAAAAATACAATTCCCTCGGTCCTACTAAGTTCCCCCTTTTTTCCAACAAAAACAAAAACAAATAACAATAAAGTAGACAAGAACATAACCCCAATGTCAAATCCAATAAAATTAGGAATAGCTAAAGGAGATATTAGTGGCACAATACCCAACACCCAAAAGATATTAAAGACATTGCTTCCAACAACATTTCCAACGGCTAAATCAACATTATCCCTCATTACGGCAACAATACCAACAACTAGCTCAGGTAAACTTGTCCCAAGAGCAATTATAGTAGCAGAAATTAGATACTCACTCAATCCAAAAACCCTAGCAATTTCAATGGCTCCACCAACAACCCATTCTCCTCCGAAATAAATCCCAATAAGTCCTAAAACTAATTTCAATCCAACAATATAACTAGATTTATCAACAATCATACTAACATCGAAATACTTTCGCTCGTCCTTGGAGATATAAAAAATATAATATAAAAAAACCCCGAAGAAAGACAGCAAAACAAACCCATCATTTCGGGTCAAAAATTCTTTTCCTCCTCCAATCAAATTTCCAGTTAAATCAAACAGAACAAAAGCTGAAAGCATGGCGAATGGAATTTCTCTCCAAACAGTCTGCTCTCTAATATAAATTTTTCCAATCATCATAACAATACCAAGTACTAACAAAATATTTGCAATATTGCTTCCGATTATATTACCAAATACAATTTCACTATTTCCACTAACAGCCCCAAATAAATTTACAGCTAACTCAGGCAAACTAGTTCCAAATGCAACAACAGTCAGTCCTATAATTAGATTGGAAACACCAAGTCGTTTAGCAATAGAAGAAGAGCTATCAACAATCCAGTCCGCACTTTTAATCAGAAGATAAATCCCAAACACGAATAGAATATATGTAATCACCATATTAATTCACAGTAAGGCTTATATAAAAGTTTAACCATGAAATAAGATGATAATTGGAATACTCCTAGGCATTTCATTGACGGTTAATCTGACATCTGCCCTAATAATCTTTACATCAAATATGGGTATTCTTAGAGAAAATCTGGCAACGGGAGCTGTTATAGGTGTGGGGCAGATGAGTTCGTATGCGGTTATAACCCTAATAATATCACTTATAACAACATTCGCTTTGATGCTTTATCTCAGGAAACCAAAATATTAAATTCTGCTTTTCAAATCCTCTTTCGCAACCTCTGCATCCGCATGTATAGTGGCTCTATCTTGATTAGCCTGAACCTTCTCCGAAGCTTCTTTCATTGTCTTAATTTTCGTACCAATGTATTTCATAACAATGGAATAAACAACACCAAAAACAGCTCCCATAATTAAAGCTATTATTCCAATATACCAAGCTGTCACAATAGAATCAATCCAAATCACAAAATCCTTTCCAAATCCCTGCATAGCTAGTGTAGCAATAATTCCGCTTCCAATTAAACTCCACCAAATATTCCAGTCAAAAATCTCACTAACTGGCATGATAATTAATTCGGTCAATAGAATCCAAAGAATAACCGAAAAAATAAATATCCAACTTAAAGTTAATTCTACTCCGAAAAGAACTTTAGTGATTGGTCCCACATATTCATTTATAGCAACAATCCTTTTGTCTGCCTTGGTTTCAAATGGTTTATATTTTCCAAAATCAATCTGACCTGTGCCAGAATCAATAGGTAAACTTCCAGTTATATTTTGAATCTTTTGATAATCTTCTCCCTTTATTCCAGTGCTAGGTTGCTCTATGGCAGAGACAAAGATTAATCCAAACAGAACAAATAATAAAACAACTCTTTTCATGGATTAAAATAGAATTTCTTACTTAAAAAAGTTTAGGATTAACTTGTGGCGGCCCCGACTTCACCTTCTCTGGATTCCTTGGCAAGTTTTTGTGTGGCGGTATTTCTTTCAATAGCAACTTTCGCTTTTTCTACATATGTATCTAATCCACTCTCATCGAAAAAGTACCGAATATAAGGAATAGTAAAAAACATAAATATGCCACCTAAAATCGCAATCCAATAAGGAGTGGTGCTGATAGTATGTATTCCTATATTAACAGAGGTTTGCCCCACTTTATTTATTTCCTTAATATCTAACCACTTACCAATAACTAAAAGAAAGTAATAGAATCCATAGAATGCCCATGTTCCCCTGGCAATCATCAAATCTTTAGTTTTGACAGTAAAAATCACCATTATTAGAAAAGGAATAACCGTTAATATTGTCAATCCCATTGCCCCATAGGAGGTACGGAGTGCCTCTAAAAAATCTGCAGGGATACCCATAAAAGAGATAGATGTAATAGCAATAGTTATTCCCCATTGAATGAATGAGTTACTCTTAGAAAAAAATGAAGAAATAATGGTATATATTACCATTCCGAGTAATATCGCAAAAAACAATTTTGATAACCATTCATTATCTCCAAAAGCGACATTTTGAAAAGCATTTTCTACAAAAGACTGTCCTCCTCCAATTACTCCTCTTACAGCAGTTCCCGCTTCTGCACCTATTTCCTTTCCGGTTTTAACAGCCAAAACCCCAGCCATCATAGAAACTAGAAACAATCCCAAAATCCCTAACACAAAAAGCCTCTTCATCTTCATATCAAATCAAGACCACAATTATTTATAAACATTCCCATACTAAATTATATAAACATAAAATCATAAGATTAACCATGAAACAGAGAAAAGAAATATTCCCACTCCTAACAATTCTACTAACTTCCCTAGTTTCGGCTGGGCCAGTCGAAGGCGTTCAGCAACTTCTATCAGGACTAGGACAAATTATACTCCTTCTAACTCAATTTATCTCAGACACAATTCTTAATATAAATTCTTTCGATGAATTCCTCTTTGCAAAACTCCTCCTCTTCACAATAATTCTTCTAATAGTTTACACTGTAATAAAAAGGAATCCGATACTCGGAGGGAATAAAACAATTCATTGGATAATTTCAAGTGCAATATCAATCCTATCAATAAGATACATATCGGATGAATTCATTCAGGCAATACTTATACAGTATGGAGCGCTAGCAGTAGGGTTGACAATATTCCTACCTTTGATGATATATTTCTTTTTCATACATCAATCAGGACTTGGTCCAGCGGGTAGAAGAGTTGGGTGGATGGTTTTTATAATATCATTTTTAGCACTTTGGTTATTTAGATATGATGAATTGGGTGAGGCAAATTGGATATATTGGATAGGCATGGGAGTTGCGGTATTCGCAGTAATGTTAGATAAAAAAATACATAAGCATTTTCAATTCTCAGACTTTAGAAAGGTAAGGGCTAGGCATAGAAGCAAGATGAAAAGAGGTCTAATGCGTGATTTAAAAACATTAGATGAAGACCTAGCAAATGGAATAATAGAAAGGGCGGCATATGATAGGGAAATAAAAGACATTAAAGATAGAATAGTCAAATTATCAGATTAATCTAAATTTTGTTTTTGCCATGCGGACAATCCTTATAAGCCATACAGTAGCTATTACTACATTCACTAACATATCTACACACTACGAGGAAATTACCAGTAATCAGTTTTGGTGCCGACCTGCATATTGCCTCTTCCATCCTCCTCCTTTATGGTGCGAGAGAAATCATAAAATTTTGGGATAGAAATGCCTGTTAAACGTAATTTGATTTGTGGGCTAAAAAACAAAAAGCTTTAAATGTATAACTTCAAACTCTAATATATATCAAAATGAAATTAATAAGCTTCAATATTGGAATCAAAATTGATAACTCCCAAGAAATTGGAAATTTTATCAAATCACAAAATGCAGATATAGTTGCATTTCAAGAAATAATCAGACATTTTGACGAATCTGTTCTTGAGATGTATAAATCTCAAAAAGACGTCAAAAAAATTATTGGAAAGAAGTTGCCTTATTCTTTTTTTGGTCCACAATGGATTGCAGATGCTATGAGAAAAAATGGAAATATGCATCGTGATTTTAATGGATTTGTTGAACAAGGAAACGAAATAATTTCAAAATTTCCAATCTTGAATGCAACCAATGAATTTTATCATAAACATTATTCCCTGGAACTAGAATGGGCAAATTTCCATACAGAAGATCACCCAAGATGTGTTCAAATTGTTGAATTAAATGTAAATGACAAAAATTTGCAAGTCCTTAATTTGCATGGATTGTATTCCAGAGATAAACAAGATAGTGAAAGAACTATTAATCAATGTAGATACATTCTCGAAGTTGCTAAAAGAAAAAATATTCCAACAATCATTGTAGGAGACTTCAATTTGTTTCCAGAAACAAAAAGTATTGGAATATTAAACAAAGAATTCAAAAATTTAATTGATGAATATGGGATTCAATCTACAAGACCTAATTTCAATGATGGAACTGATAAAGGAACTAATGTAGTAGATTACATTTTTGTAAATGATAAAATCAAGGTAAACAATTTTGAAGTTATTAATATAAATATCTCAGACCATCTTCCCCTAATTTTGGATTTTGATATTTTAGATTAAAAGAGTTTGAAGTTATAACGATTCTATGACGCCCACAAATCAAACTTCTCCGTAAAATCAAAGATTTTACTACGACCACGCCTTGCAGGCTCTCCTCCTTTTAGTCGTCGGGACGTCTAACAAGGATTATGAGGAAAATTCCTACTGAATTTTCCCAAATTCAAAATCAGAGATTTTGAACTTCTCATAATCCTGATGTATCTAATCCATTTATTCTCCCTTCATTTTTATTATCGCTATTCGAACCCTATTCAACCCGCTTCAAAATCTCCTCCAAAGGCGGTAGTCTAAAATCGTCAGAATTCATCCTATTTTCCATCCCAAAATTTTCTCCCTACCTTGTCAACCCATCCAAGAAATTCCCTACAGTTTTCCACACTAGAATTATGAAATCTTATATCTATCCTTCATCCCCAACTTTCTTCTTCTCTCCCCTATTCATCAAAGCCATAAAAACCCCAATCCCAATCCCTTTCACTACCAATGAACAAACTCTTTCACTCCCAATGAAAACCCTTATAAACCCAAGGCACCTACAAGTATCATGTTAAAAGAAGACATAAGAAGAGTAGTCACATCTCAAAGAGCAGACCTACAAATAGAGCTACCCAATATATCAAGAGAAAAATTCAAAGAAATAGAGCTACTCCCAGGTTTCGCAATAATTATATCAGGAATAAGAAGATGCGGCAAATCCACTCTGCTTATGCAACTAATAAAAACAAAACAAAGCTTCTACTATCTAAATTTTGAAGATGAAAGATTACTAAACTTCTCTATAAGCGACTTCGAAAAACTGCAAGAAGTCTTCCTAGAAGAATTCGGGCAAAGCAATAATTACTTTTTCGACGAAATCCAAAATATAGATAAATGGGAATTATTTATACGTAAAATTTTAGATAAAAAAAAATATGTAACAATAACAGGTTCCAACGCCTCCCTACTTAGTAAAGAATTAGGAACGAAACTTACGGGCAGGCACCTCAGAGAGGAGCTATTTCCTTTCTCATTCAACGAATTTTTAACACTAGAAAGAAAGAAGGCTACCATAAACTCCTTCAAAGAATACTTTTTCAATGGAGGATTCCCGGAATATCTACAGTTGAAAAAAAGCGCTATTCTAAATGAACTTTTAACAGATGTCGTAATAAAAGATATAGCAATAAGGCACAAGATAAAGAATCTAAAATCGTTACGAGAGATGGCCGTCTATTTAATATCTAATACAGGAAAAGAATTCTCCTATAACTCTCTAAAAAAAGTATTTAATCTAGGCTCTGTAAACAGTGTAATATCCTTCATATCTTATTTTGAAGATAGCTACTTATTATTTACTCTTCCAAAATTCAGCTATTCAATGAAAAAACAGCTGGTTGCTCCAAAAAAGATATATTCAATAGACAATGGATTGTCGAACATAAACTCAACATCATTTTCTAAGGACCTAGGAAAGATGTTGGAAAATATGGTTTTTACTCACCTGAAAAAAAGACACGCGGATATATTTTTCTTTCAAGACAAAGGAGAATGTGATTTTGTTATCAAAGAAAATTTAAAAATAAATAAAGCTATACAAGTTTGCTACGAGTTAAATGAGGACAATAAAAAGAGAGAAATAGATGGACTCTTAGCTGCGATGACCACCTTTAATTTAAGAAATGGGTTAATCCTAACATATGACCAAGAAGACGAATTAACCCTAGATAACAAGAAAATTTTTCTAAAACCGGTTTGGAAATGGTTATTAGAATAAGTTGGAGTGTAGTTCTCTACCAAAAACCGTAAGAAACAAAGTTTCTTGCTCACCCCTTCCGATACCCAACAATCCTTCTTGATTTCCCAACACCCTCATAAATAGGAATTTCGTCTTCTCCCCTTCCCCTCTTTTCACCCTTTTCCATTAAGGAAACAAAAACCCCAATCCCAACCAAAGCCAACCCAGCTCCCGCAATATAATTCAAATTAATAATATTCAAAATCTCCCAACCTAAGTCAATCATCCTGAAACCCACCACCATAACCAATATCCCGAAAACCGAGATAACATATCCAGTCACTTTTTTTGCCATTATTTTTTATACTTATATTTCAGTACTAATAAATTAAACAAATGATTCTTTATAAAATTTCCCAAAGCCTTGAAAAAACAATTAATCAAAACTTGCCTAATTTGTGAGTACAATTTTAGAGACAATTAATATAACCCATCTATTATATTAAGATTAGAAGAATTATTTGTAATAAAGTAATTGTCCTAAAAATATAATAAAAATGATGGATTTAGAATATCTAATATTCTCATTTAGTTAACAATGATTACGACTCTTTATAAAATATTTTCTTTTGGTCATAACATGGAAAAACAATTTCTTTTAGATGTACGAACTCCCGGAGAATTTAATCAGTCGCACATTAAAAATTCAATAAATATTCCAATGAATGATATTCCCAATAATTTAGAGAAGTTGTCCAAGATAAAAGAGGAAATACTTATAATTTGTCATTCGGGGGCAAGAGCTCACTCGGTTCAAGATTTCTTAACTCAAAACAATATAAGAAACACAAAAATCCTAGAAGGCGGACTTATGTCCCATTCTTAACTCATAAAATAAAACTAATTGAAATCTTACCAGAGATTATAACCTAAAGCCTTCACCTCATAAAAACTTATAAATAAAAAAAGACCTATATCCCCATGAATAAATATTTAGAAATACTAATCGGGCTAATCCTTCTTCTAGTTCCAATCTACATGTGGATTGATAATACAGCAGGATTCGGAACAGCTGCAATACTTTTCCTAAAAGGCGGACTCGTATGGATTTTTATAGGAATCGGTGCAATGTTCTTAATAATTGGCCTAAGTGACCTAAAAGATTAGTTTAACACAATAATTCCTTTAAACCATATCTGATTTAGCCGTGCATGGATAATTTATGTCTCAGTTGCAAAGGAAAGGGACTTTGTGGTAAACCATGCAAAATACTAGCCAAATTTAAACAAAACGCACCAAAGCCAAAACTCCACTTCTCAGGAAAATCTTCCCCAGAACTTTTCGTCGGGAGAATAGGCTATCCCAACATCAATTCAGGAATTCTCACACCCTCGGAAAACGACAATATATCAAATTTTCCATCTGCACAAGAGTGGGCAAAAAACAACTTTTCAATATCAAATATCCTAAGATTAAGAGGTCAATTAATATATGGTAAAGCAAAAACTAATATAAAATCAAACGATAAGATAAAACAAGTCACCCAAGAATTAGCTCTCTCGTCAAAACCTGTTTCAACCGAAATCTTTCTAAAAAAGAAACCAACATTTCAATTTACAATTGACAAAGTCTTCCAGCCAATGACAAATCCAGCACCAATAAAAAAAGTAATCATAGAAGAAAATTTACACGTCCCAAAAAAAGTAGACTATTTAATTAATGATATCGACGCAAAATCAGTCACTGCGATAAACGAACTCTATAAAGCAAATATAAAAATAGACCACTTGCAAAAACTTCTTTCATGTGGACTATTGGGAAAAAAAGAAAATAGGAAAATGGTGCCAACAAGATGGTCGATTACGGCAACCGACGATATAATCTCAAAAGAGCATCTAAAAAAAATAAGATATTTTCCTAAAATTTCCCAAATAACATTACTCTCAGGTAATTTTTTAGGAAATTACATAGAGGCGCTAGTTCTTCCTGGTATATTTTCATTTGAAGCAATAGAATGCTGGATTTCGGGCTCAACCTATTCAGGGCACAAAGATGAATTTGTTCAAGACTATGAGGGATTTAATGGAAGAAAAAAATATGCTTACAATGTAGCTGGAGGATATTATGCAACAAGGTTACCGATGACAGGATATCTCCTTAAGATAAAACACCAAGCGACCGTTTTGACTTTTAGAGAAATTCGCCCAGAATATTATGCACCTTTGGGTGTCGGGATAGTAAGAGAAACCGCAAAGCGAACGTTCGCAAGTAAGCCTAAGTATTTTGACACTATAGACGATGCACTTCAGGACATGCAAACTAGAATTAAAATTCCGATAGAGCGAATCAAAGAAAAATCTTGGGTATTGGAAAGTTATGGGAAACAGAAATCATTATTTGATTTTTATTAAAGCCTAAATATAGGTTGTTCTAATGATAAGCACTACCTGTATTTATGTTAAAAATATTTTAGAAGAATAGAATAACCTTTATTCTATTAACCAAAAATCCCTATCAAAGTTCCCTCAATAATCCCAGCAATCAGCAAAAGTGGAATCACAACAAAGATAAAAAATCTCATCCCTTCACGAATTACATGACCAACATTCCCTTTGCCTTTCTTAACCGACCACCCACCACCAACCACTGACCATCCAAGTTTAAGCCCTATCCCAATAGAAAATAAAACAGCAGGCAATTCAAAAATCCCATGTGGTAAAATTTTCCACATAGTAAGAATACCCTCTTTCATCACAGCATCCCGAGCAACAAACCCAAGTAAATACCCATTTACAACATCTGTAATAACAGGAAGAACGCCAAAAAAAATCCCGAGTGTCATAGCCATAAAACTAGCCCATATATTATTCAAAAAGATAAGAACAATCATTTCTATCGTATTTTTACCTGCAAATTTCAACATTAATTCTTTAATCATCTCATAAATATTAGCTCTAAAAAAAACAGGAAAACTAAACCCAATTAAAAATGTAAGAGCAAAAAGTCCGAAAGCGAAGACAAAAAACCACTCGCACTCTTTCGCAAACTTCCAGCATTCCAAATAATTTTTACTAAAAAATCCTTTCTTCTTCATAAGACAATGTCTGCTAAAAACTATATAAGTTTATCGTGAAAAATATTTACTAATCATTTGTGTCTTTCTAGGATACTTTTTCTTTAAGTAAAAACCATATCCAAGACCAATAATTAAGCCACCAAGATGTGCAGTATTTCCAATCGGCAAACCAAGACCAAGAGACAAAGCCCAAAGCCCAAACATCAAGAAACCCATAGCAGCCCACATAGGCATTGGAATAATGAAAAAGACTAAGACGGGAAGCTTTGGAGTCAAAACCGCTAATAAGCCACCTAAAGCGAAAATAGCACCACTAGCTCCAACTGCATAAACATTTAAATCAATACCAGTTATCATGGCAATTAAAACGAAAAATATCCCAGCGAAAAGCCCACCCACAAAATATATCCAGATGAAACGTTTTTTCCCAATTAGCTTTTCAACAAAATTACCTATAAACATTAACGATATCATATTTGCAAGAAGATGAGTAAGGTTAGCATGCATAAACATACTAGTAATAAATGTCCAAATATTTCTTCCACTTAAAGCGATAGAGGGCATTAACGCAACCCATGAAACTAATTTATTTTCACTAATAAAGTGAGTTAGAATAAGAAATAGAAAAAAAGACACAACATTAATCGCAATTAAAATACTAGTATAAGAAAAATTATGACTAGGCTTTCGGCGATAAACAGGATGACGTACGCCACCACTATTAAATTTTTGTTCGAACCATTGACTCATTTTAACTACTCCCAGAAAGTTTCTCTCTTAATTTACTAGCTAAACTCGTATTCTTGCTAGATGGAGCCAGAGCGCTAGTTCTCTTCTTCTTAACAACCTTCTTCTTAGCAACAACCTTCTTCTTCTTAACAACCTTCTTCTTAGCAACAACCTTCTTCTTAGCAACAACCTTCTTCTTAGCAGCAGCTCTAGCAGCCTTCATTAAATCCATTTTGGCCTTTTTCTCTTTGCCTAATTTATTAGAAGCCCTCTTTCTAGCAGTCTCCAATCTTTTTTTAACAATAGTGAGTTCCCCCTGAATCAGCACTAAATTTTTCTTAGTTCTAGTAATCCCAGTCTTAACCTCACGAATAGGTTTAGCATTATCACTTAATTCATAAATATCTGCACATTCTTCGCAACTGAATCCGTGCTCCAAAGCCTTCTCCTCCCCAACTTCAATATCGCATGATTTACAAACATAAAACCGTTTTGTCTCACGGCTATTTAGAGTTCCTTCGAAAACTACAATTTTCCCAGCTAAAGAATTTTTCAATTTCTCTAAACATTTTTCTATGTTTAAAGTCCAATAATAAATATACCAGCCCTTTCTCTTATCTTTTTTTCTAATAAAAGAAACAAGGTTGTCTGCAGATAACTTATATAGAATATTTCGGACTTGATTAATTGTCAGCTCCATTTTTTTAGCAATTAGAAATTCGTTAACATCCTTTTTCCTAAATAGAATCTCAACAATCCTACCATTGCCTTCACCGGCCATTTCCTCAACCAGGTCATGAAGAAGTTTAACTTGCATTACTGATAAAAATAAATTTCTTTTATATACCTTTCTCTCTTGCAATTTTTGCGTATAAATTAATTATTTTTTTAAGATAAATCAGCCTTAGATAATTATTGATTGTAGTCCAATTATAAACTAAAAGAAATTTTATGATAAAAAGAGTTTATTATTTTAGTGAAAATAAGAGGTAAGAATCGAGAACTTCATCTGTCGTCATTAAAAAATTACTATAAAGCTATAAAAAAGAAATAGTATAAATAATGTTATGGGATTATTTAAGAAGAAAGAAGAGGTGCCAAAGATTCCGACGTCCCCATCTTTGCCTTCATTGCCATCTCTTTCGCCTATATCAGAGGAACCAGTAAAGAGAGATCTTCCAGGATTGCCTTCTTTCCCATCAAATTCTAAAAATGAAAATCTTAATCAAGAAATGGTAAAATCAGCTGTGTCTGAAATGCCATCTCCTGGAGAAAAAGAGGTGCATGAAGAAATTCCAAAAAGTTTTCCAATGCCAGAAGTGCCAAAAGAGGAGTCATTGATTCCTCAAAAGCCTTCTATAGAAAGCTCAATTCCAGAATTACCAAAATCAATAGTCCCAATGTCACAAAAAATAAAGCTAAATGAATCAGAATCCTCACAGCATCTACCAGTCCCTGTACCACTTCATCCTACTCCGATTTCAAACCTAAAGCAAAACGATCCAATATTTGTAAGGATAGATAAATTTCAAACAGCACAAAAAAGTTTTGAAGAAATAAAGTCTACAGTAGTGGAAGCAGAGGTGGTTCTTAAAAAAATTAAGGAAGTAAAATCTCAAGAGGAGGAAGAAATAAAAGGCTGGGCTGAAGATATTATAAAACTTAAATCAAGATTAATGGAAATTGATAGTGATATCTTTAGTCATTTATAAAAAATTTATAGCCTATAAAATTAAATCAAAAAGAATTTTTGGAGGATAGGTTTTTCTATTTCCAGAAAATTTCTTTTTTCTAAAAAGAAAAAACCCATGGCAACAACAGAAGAACTTTTTATTTCAATATCTCCGCAATCATATTTAAAAAACAAGTCTGCAATATTAATGTGTCAATCAGATCTCTTAAAAGCCTTAAAGCGTTTACAAAATATAAAAGTTTTAACAACTCGGAGAAATGATTATAAAAAACAATTCTTTCACTTACTTTCTGCGATATCAAAAAGGACGGAATTAATACAAAATAAATTGCCAACACCACAAGTTCCAAAGATTTTTTCTCATAAAGATAAAATCGTAGCAGAGCATAAAAAAGAGAATAAGAAAACATTTTCAAAAAGAGACGAAATAGAAGAAGAACTTCAGTCAATTCAAGCTAAGCTCAAAGAATTAAATTCCTAGCTCATCAAAAATAACTACTAGATTAAAACCGTACTCCTAAAAAAACTCCCAAAATTTAAAAACCCAAACTTCTTTCCCAGTCTATGAACAGAAAAGATTTAATAAAAATATATATAGAATTCTTCAAGTCGCACGACCATGTACAAATAAAAAACTCATCTCTAGTTCCAGAAAATGACCCAACGGTCCTTTTTACAACAGCTGGCATGCAACCCCTCATCCCATTTCTTCTGGGAGAAATGCACCCTCAAGGAAAAAGATTAACAAATGTCCAAAGATGCATCAGGACAGGAGATATCGAAGAAGTCGGAGACACAGCCCATCACACGTTTTTCGAAATGTTAGGAAATTGGTCGCTCGGAGACTACTTCAAAAAAGAAGCAATAGAAATGTCCTATGAATTTTTAACAAAAGTTTTAAGCTTACCAAAAGAGCGACTTGCCTTAACAGTATTTGGGGGAGACAAAGATTTCCCACAAATACCAAAAGATGATGAGGCAGCCAATATATGGAAATCATTAGGTTTACCAGAAGAAAGAATAGTATTTCTAAAAGGAGGCATGGCAACTTCAGACGATAACTGGTGGGGACCCGCTGGAGAAACAGGACCATGTGGACCATGTACTGAAATGTTTTACTGGAAATTAAACAACGTTCCAGCTCCACAAAAATTCGATCCCGAAGATGATAATTGGGTAGAAATTTGGAATAATGTTTTGATGGAGTATGATAAGGATAATGAAGGAAACTACAATAAAGCCAAACAGCAAAACATCGACACAGGAATGGGATTAGAAAGAACAATCGCCGTTCTAAATGGATTTGAAGATAACTATCTAACAGAAATCTGGCAACCAATTATCCAAAAAATAGAACTAATTTCAAAACACAAATACGATGAAAGTAAAGAAGTAAAAAAATCAATGCGAATAATAGCTGACCATATAAAAGCCGCAGCATTCATAATTAACGATGGCATAGTTTCAGGAAACTCAGATCAATCCTATGTTCTAAGAAGACTAATCAGAAGAGCAATCCGTTTTGGAAGAGTCCTTGGAATAGAATCCTTCACCTCATCAATAGCAGACGCAATCTATCCAATCTACGATGACTACAATCTAGACGCAGAAAAGATAAATTTAGAATTAGCAAGAGAAGAAGAAAAATTCTTAAAAACACTAGAACAGGGTCTGCGAGTTTTAGAAAAAATTTCCAAAAATTCAAAAGGCATATCATCAAAAAACGCGTTCTTACTCTACCAATCCTACGGCTTTCCAATAGAGATGACAAAAGAATTAGCAGAAGAAAAAAGTTTAGAGCTAGATGAGGAAGGCTTTAATCAGGAAATGCAAAAACATCAAGAGCTTTCCCGAACAGCCTCTGTTGGAAAATTTAAATCAGGGCTAGCAGATAATTCCCAAGCGACAACAAAACTCCATACAGCAGCACATCTCTTAAATGCAGCCCTCAAAATTATTCTAAATGACAAAGAAATATCACAAAGAGGATCTAATATAACACCAGAAAGATTAAGATTTGATTTTAACTTTGACAGAAAATTAACCGATGAAGAAAAAAGAGCAGTAGAAGATTTAATTAACGAAAAAATTTCCGAAAATCTCCCAGTAGAGATGCAGGAAATGTCATTAAAGGAAGCAAGAGAACGAGGAGCCTCTGGAGTGTTTGACGACAAATACGGAGATAAAGTGAAGGTTTATAAAATTGGAAGTTTTTCAAACGAAATCTGCGCAGGTCCTCATATAAAAAATACTTCCGAACTTGGAATTTTTAAAATAAAAAAAGAGCAATCTTCAAGTTCAGGTGTTAGAAGGATTAAGGCGGTCTTGGAGTAGAAATTTCGTAAAAGAAAACCAATTATCCCACAATTTCATAAGCTGTTCTCTTTGGTGATTTATATCAACATTATGGCTACAATAAAGAACTTCCCCTTCATCTGCACCAAGAATCCAAGGTAATTCATCGTAATTCCAGCGGTCTCTAT